>Ga0208159_1000259_pt1 | contig 22342 bp, 41 predicted proteins | sample 9_EtaG_FD_184082 | JGI IMG/M metagenome (GOLD analysis project Ga0208159, IMG submission 184082) | Marine viral communities from the Subarctic Pacific Ocean - 9_ETSP_OMZ_AT15188 metaG (SPAdes) (version 2) | ecosystem: Environmental > Aquatic > Marine > Oceanic | place: Pacific Ocean | collected... | reverse complement strand
TCCTTAATAATAACGTCTGCGTTTTCTATTATACACTGCCGACTCATCTAAGTCAAGCCATGAATTATCACTATGCTCTAAGTATCCACCATTACGAACATATAACACTGCTTGAGTGACTGAGTCTACAATATCGTCATGTGGTCCTGATGGAAACTGTCTACATTCTTCTATAGCTTCTTTTGCCCACATTTTAGTTAGAGGAGCAAAGATTCTTGAGTTGTGAAATAAAGAACTTACTGCGTATGCCCTAGATACTTTGTCTCTGTCTGGTTGGTATTCTTGGATAGGTAGTCCCGCAAGTCTTAAATCTTGTATTAATGATTGACCTGAAGCTTTTTTCTCAATAACAATAGAATCTGGCTTGTGCGCCATAAATTTATCTACAGCTTTTTGTCTTAGTGTAGGAAAATCCCATCTACCTTTCTCCATTCCTAGCAAAACCATGTTTGCTAAACTTAATTCGTCTTGTTTAAAGATTCCCCACGTAGTAACTACAGAATAATCTGCAGTTGTTCTAGTAGAAAAAGCCGTATCCCAAGATTGTATAATAAAATCACACTCGGGTGGGTCTTCACTAGTCCAATCTTGCCAGTAATCTACTTGAATGATGCCCCCCGTTTCCGATGATGGGCTTTGTAAGTACAATGCATCAAATTTAAACGCAGGTGTGTTGTTTTTTGTACGTATTATGTCCTCTGTTGACCAGCAAAATCCATTTTCGCGGTCAGGTTCTTCCCAAAATGACTTGCCTAGCTCTGGTAAAGGGTAAGTTTCTGTTAAATACCCTTGATCTATTAAATCTACTCTAGCTTCTTGCAGTCTGTCTGCAGATTCAGAGGTATTTAAAGCAGGTATTCTGATAACAGACCACTTATCTGCTAATGGTGAAGCTTCTTGTTGTTTTAATAGGTGACCTGCTAGGTCATTTTCGTGCCATCTTGTCATAACTAGCACAACTTTTCCACCTGGCATCAGTCTTGTACGCAAACCAGAGGAGTACCACTCGTTTAGTTGCTCTCTTCTAGTCTTAGAAAACGCATCTTGCTCTGATATAGGGTCATCAATGATAGCTAAGTGTGCACCGAAACCTGCAATACCTGATCCAGAACCAGCAGCTAAGAAACTTCCAGCTTGTTTACCACTTTCTTCTAGTGCCCAGGAGTTTGCAGCACGGTTATCTTTTTTAATTTTAACTTTAGGAAAGATTGTATTGTATGCAGCTGTATTTATTATATCACGTATAGCTCTACCAAACTTAGTAGCTAGATCATCTGAGTGAGATACAGCTATTTCTTGCCAATAAGGATTACGCCCCAATGCCCAAGCAGGAAAATATGTAGATGTGATTAAAGACTTAGAAGAACGGGGAGAAACGAAGACCATCAGACGATCAGTTTCTCCGCGTTCTAATTGCATTAGCTCATCACATAGTAATCGGTGATGAGGTCCTACATTGAAACTAGGATTCATTAACATAACAAATGCTAACAAGTCCTCACGTGCTTGCTTTACAGCTAGCCGCGTTGCTGCATCTCTGTCCTCTACAGTGGGTAAACTATTATCTGGCGATATATGCAATGCCGCCCCACAAAACTATTTGAGAATAAATATCCACATCTGGTTGTTTTGCGTACGGCTCTAGCTTAGGTGTTAAAATCATTTCTTGTCTCCCGATATAACTTTTAATTTAGGTGTAGCTATTCTTTTCAAACGATCTACATCTCGTTTTATATCTTCATCAGAATTACCAGATGCAAATGCATTTACTAACGTAGTCTCATTTATAGTCTTGTCTGTCCATAGTGCTTTGTGTTTCCCCAATAACTCTAAGCTTCTAATGGCTGCATTGTAATCGCCTGTTTGTTCTGTTTGATCCGCGATACGCACTAACCTTCTTAATATATCATCTGCATCAAGCTGCAGTCTTTTCATAGAATCTTTTTTTAATTCTGATATTCTATTTCTAATACGATCCATCTTTAAGAACTGATACGACTTCGCGTCTGCTACTTTGTCTGAGTAACCTGCGCGCTTTGCCGCTGCCTTTGAGTTTAGATCCTTAATGTATTCTTGACAGAATAGTTCTTGTCTCCCTGTCAAGGGTTTATTTGTATCCATATAGAAAAAATTATAACATACCCCTCTTGTGTAAACAAGGGTTGTTATGATAGCATTACAGCATCCCTCTCCCCGAGGGTGTCTCCTGTAAGAAGAGGGGGTTAAAAATGCCTTCGGGCATACCCCCTCGCACAAATGGAAGGAGTTAGCGCGCGCTATGAAAGAATCCCATAGAATACTAACCCCAGAAAAAGTGAAGCGGCACATAAACCGCTATTTGAAAACGCTATCTAATAACTTAAGCCCTAAGGATTTTGTGGAAATACTTTCTACTTATCTCTCTGAGGAGAGGGGCACGCGAAATCTTAACAGACCTGATCTGCGCCTGCACGATTACATACACCAGCTTAGACGCGAAAATAAAAAAGTCTAAATTTTTGCTAAAATTTTTTCTGACGCATTATGTATGCTAGTGCACACGCGTTTTTTTGGGGTGGGGGTTGATATAAAAACCCCTCCCCCCTCCTATATACCCTAATCAGCTCAAGCCTAACAAATCCAGCTCCAGCATATACGTTCCATATACTGAAACAAACTACGAACACACGCCCAAAACCCCTGCGACAATCTGCACATATCTTTTATTTTTAAATTGTGTCATACTTATAGCATGATAAAAAGAAAACTTTTAAAAAATAAATCATATCCTTTAATTAAGGCAATGGTTGAGCAGAACACTAACAAAATTTACAAGTCGCGAAATGTCGCACCTGTATACAAAGTGTGGCAAAATGACACAGGGTGGTTTGCTAGGGTATATGATACAGTGCCAAGATAAATTTAGACACTAGCCCCTTCGGGGGCTAATGCCTAGAGTTATCGCTAGGAAGAAAAACTGATGCGTGTAAATCGTAGGGCACCCCACGCCCAAAAGTAGGTGCGACACTATGCCACATGCGACAAATTGACGCAGGGTGTGACGATATGTCGCAGGGCAAATAGTCGCATAAATACGGCTATTTTATATATACTATATGACTAATCTGTTTACATTTGTTTACATTCTTTAAGTAGATTTATTGATTTGAATTTGAGATGATAAACCTACTTTAAACAACTACTTTCAAAGTCATTAACTTTGATAATAAAGGTCGATTTGTATATTCTGGTCGCACCCTCAAAAAAGTTCTTGATTTTGAAACTGGTTGTGAGATAATGGTTTTAGATTGTGAGGGAATAAAAATGAAATCAAGAATGGGTATCATTGGTCGTGGTTATTTACCGATTGGTAAATCACCCATTTTCAATGGTCAAAAAGATAAATACGAAAGTTCAGCAAAATCCGTTTTTACGGGTTATGTCTTTAATTCTGAAAATCAAAGGCTTTCAGATGGTGGTCGCGTGGCTTTACTTAGAAAAGCACAACAACACCCCGACTACGACAAATTTATGAAATTAGCATCTAGCAGATAATTGCTAGGTGCGACAGATTGCACAGTGATTTTTAAAATCATGGTGCTATACTTAAATTATAAAATCGTGAGGTAATAAAAATGGTAGTTAATGAAATCGAATTAAATCTCAATGAGATTGAATTCATAATTGAGCAAATGCAACACGAAATAGTAGATCGTGAATTTGCTGACTATGATGACGAAGTCTATATGTCAAATGCTGACATTGTAAAAATAATACAAAAATTAAGGGGGTTAAAACGTGGCATTATCTAAAAAACAGTTCATAGAATTTGCTGACTTAATAGCAAAACACAACCCGACTAAAGCTATGGTTGACGATATCGTGTATATCATGGCAAGTAGTAATAACAGATTTGATAAGCATAGATTTGCTGATCGAATACACTCACAATCTAACAAACGACTAAACAACTTAGATATTAACGACTTACAAATATGGTCTATGGGGGGCTATAAATAACATGGCAAAAACTGTATATTTAGCACGTTCTAATTACTTAGATGTGCCAAAGGTCTTTGGCAATGTCAAAGCACTATATGAATTCGCTATTACATTTATGAATAGTGAAACACCAACTTTGGATAGGCAAGGCAAGGCATATCCAAGCACCTATTCACGATTTAATACTCAGCTGAAGAAACAAGGATTTACTGTATTATATACTAGTAATTCAATGTCAACTGAGAATTCTGTTCAAGTCGATACAACAGCTATTAATGGAGGTTGATATGCTGAGGGTTGACTTCAACAAAGTTATAACTGCGACAAAGTGGTCAATTTACTTTGTCGTGGTTATCTGTATAATGTTTTTAATAATGAAATGAAAGTGAGGTTTTAATGACATTATTAAGTAAACTGCGAAACGAGAACTGCTTAAACTGTGATTTATCTTTGTATGGTATGTATTATCACTTGAAATATGATCGCTATGATGCTAGTGATTTTACAGATCAGTATGGTGTTGAGGGTATTGAATTGTATGAAAATATCAAAGACGCATACGATATGGTTAGACGCTTTCTAAGATCAGACATTTTTGTAAATGCAGATCGACACAATTCTTCAAGAGCATATTCTCTTGAACGACATTTCTCAAATCTGTTTGCTACCATATCAGAAAGCTATATAGAATGTAATGACTGTGGCGAAGTAGCTCATCAAGATGACAGTATATACGTTGCAGGATATGACAATTATGTAGGCTCTTGTTGTAGTGATAATTACAGATATCACGAACAGCATGACGAATACTACCATGATGATGACTACCCTTATGATGATGAAGATGGGGACGGATATTACAATGGGGTATATGGCTATGACTATGATGTGACAGAACAACTCAGTCCCATATATCATGGCAATGAGAAGCGACTACTAGCAACTGAGATTGAGGTTGAGAGAAGAAACGATTGCTCTAGTAATATTGCTGAAATGGTGGCTACTACTATGGATAACTTTGCATTGTGCAAACATGACGGCTCCTTGCAAAATGGTTTTGAAATAGTATCAGCACCAGCAACTATAACAGCACTCAAAGAGGGTTGGATTAAATTCTGTGAGGCAAATTATTCAGATCAACTATCATCATGGCATACTGAAACTTGTGGTATGCACATACACGTTGATCGCACTTCACTAACACCACTTGAAATTGGTAAGCTATTAGTGTTCGTCAATGGCAAGGCTAATGCTAGGTTTATGGAATCTATTGCAGGTCGTGATTCAAGGCAATGGTCAGCTAAGAAATACAAAGGTATCAAAGACGCATTACAAAGATCAGATAAGTATGAAGCACTGGCAACACACAAACCAAAAACTATTGAGTTCAGAATATTCAGAGGTAATATTGCCAAACAAGGTATCATGCGAAACATTGAATTTGTAGACGCACTGTGCAACTTTGTAAGAACTGTGGGTATGGACAAAGATACCGATACAGTAAATAGGTTATCATATACTAACTTCGTTAGCTATATGAATACATCTGAGAATAAAGGTTCCTATCCTTACTTATTCTCATGGTTAGTTCGCAAGGGCTATAACAAGGGTAGAACTAAAAACATACAAAACGAAAGTGAGGAAAGTTAATGTGTTTAATTATTAAATCAGATAATGCTAGTGAGTTAAAACAAAACTTACTAACATCAGCATATCACAATAATTCTGACGGATTTGGTGGTATGTTTCTTGCTGACGGCAAGATACAAACATTTAAACATCTCCCTAAAACTGAGGGTGATGTTGTATCTCTATGGGATAAATACAAAGATATGAAAATCCCAATGGGATTGCACTTCAGATTCACAACCAATGGTGGAACTAACAAATCAAACTGCCACCCATTTGAAGTGCTTAATATGAAACAGCATAACAGATCTATATGGGTTATGCACAACGGACCACAATTACCAACACCAATGATTGATGTAGACAAATCAGATACACATCAATATGTGAAGTGGGTATTGCGTCCAATGTTAGCACACAATCCCGAACTGTTATACAATTCGGATTGGAGAGATATGATTGAAGAATCTATTGGCTCTGATAAACTATTATTCCTTGACGGAAGCAATGGTAAGTTCACGATCATCAATGAAGATCATGGTGAAACAATGGATAGTATGTGGCTATCAAATACATACTCCATACAACGTGGTATGGGTAGTGATTATGATGTCAAGACTGACACCATATCTACGCAACCAAAAGCAATCACATCATACAACAGATCATGGTTCAACGGATACAATGGCATGGATTATAATGATGACATATACAACTATGAGAAATGGGATAGCAAAGCAAACGCGAAAAAATCTGTTGATCTTTGTGATGACAATACACCATACAATCTATCTGATCTGGTTGGATTATCGCAAGCTGATATATCAGAGATCATATACCACAACCCAACAGGCACGGCTCAAATGCTAGGCGACCTAATCACTGCTGATGAAATGGATATGTATGACGCAATCGACCACTTAATAGACGCAAAAACAAACAACAAAGGGGGCACGCAAAATGGCTAACATAAAACTATACCCAACGCCAGTGGGTAGCATACACATTGTAGGATATAGACCTCAATATCACGCCAATGATAAAGGCGACTATCTACAATACGTAGACAACAAACAAACTCTTACTATGGTTAGACGTAAAAGCACATGGGTTTTAACTACTAACAAAGCTAGACGGATAGGCTCACAGAGTGATGACTACGGATATGACGGGCATGATTGGTCAGCCATATCACGAGATCATATGCGTTGGAATGGCAACGGATATATGAAACAAGTAGAGTTCATTATACTCAAAGTTAAACCTGCGATCTCAGATGGTGTCTATCCTTTTGAAGTGATGTCAACTAATAGTTCTATGCTTGAGTTAGTTAGAAAATACAATACTCAAATAAGCACCGATCACAGAAAGAACTTATATGATACTACATATATAATTGGTATGCGTGGTATTAAAATAGACAGGGAAGAGTGGTTAGCAAATGCATTGGCTGAAGAAAAACACCATGCAACCATGCGTAAGATATTTAAAATGCCTAACGTATGGAGATCATATCCTAATCTATATCCCGTAGCTAAAGAAAAGATACCATACTTTACAAATGGTGGTAGTATTCTTAGCGAATCTTCCATAGTAGAAGTTAGTGTGCCATTTCCTAGACCGAATGAATTGCGAATAGCAAAAAGTTTAACCTATGTTAATTACATGAATGGCTTCGGCAATATCCGTCCAACATTTGACAGTCCAAATGTCAACTCGTTTGATGAGCACGGATATCAACAGTTAGCATAGGCTTTCCTCACGTAGATATGCGACATATCTCCGACATAAACACGAGGGTTGGCAGAAACGATAGTGCTATGCCTATCTATATACTATATAAATATATTATATTATATTTTAATTCATATATTAGAGGGGTGTAAGGGTCAGATCTGTTAATTTAAAGACCCTCGGATTTATACCGAGAACATGTCGCGTATACTCGAAGACTGCGACACAATATCAACTTGACTTTATTAATGAAAGGATTATAATAATGTTTATGTATATATTAATTAACTTACTAGTGATAGTATCTATTTTTACTGTGGCTAGAATGAGAAGGGATAAGTAATGATAATAGAAAAACTAAAGACCGAACTTATCAGATTGAATTCAGAATTATCTGATTCACTTGATAGGTATAAAGAACAAGATCAACTAACTGATGACGAGTTAATATCACAAGGTTGGTTTGAAGCAACAGAATACTTTAACAAAATGTTAGAGCAATACACACAAGAAGAAAGCGAGGAAGCAAATGGGTAGAGTAAAAGCATGGCTCATGGAACTAGAAGAAAGACGATACGAGGATAATCTATCTGATTATGAAGCCAAGATGTTAGAACAACTTGATGAGGATAGAGAAGCATACGACCAAGCAAATGCAAAAATGTGGTGGGAACACGAAGGCAATCTTGTAAGAGAGGGTGGTAGTGATGACTAACCTAATACTATTTTTGATGATGATAACTATGGCTTGTGTAGGATATGCGTCAGCATATAAGATAATGCAACGCGAAATTGTAGCTAAAGATATACAACTACACATGGCATACACTTATATAGGGGACAAGATAAATGCAAGAGGTGGAAAGAAAACAATACGAAGAACTAAAATCTAAATCTATTAACGGAACTATGAGTATCAATCAAGCATTGAAATACTTTGAGTTAAAACATAAAGTAAAGGAGACAAAAAACAATGAACATATTTCATCTAGACAGTAGTGCTGTTGCTTCAGCACGAATGTTATGCGACAAGCACGTTCCAAAAATGTTATTGGAAACTTGTCAGATGTTATCAACTGCTGTAAGAAACCAGATACCTCAGGTTATCAAAGGTGATTCAGTATATAAGAGTGCATATCCCAAGCACCCAATGACTATCTGGGTTGGTGATTCATACAAAAATTTTCTATGGACACTTGAACATGGTCAAGAAATAAATAAACAATACCAATATCGCTTTGGTAAAATACATAAATCGGAACGTATACTTGACACAGTATGGTCTTTACTAGATGACATACGTGAATCTTTTATTTCCAATCAAGGACAAGACGCATTTGATTTAACAACTGTGCCATTGTGTATGCCCGATCAATACAAGTGGTGCGATAATCATATAGATTCGTATCGCGAATATTATTTCCACGACAAACAATACTTTGCTAAGTGGGATAAAGGAGTAAGAAAACCATTATGGTTTCATACAATGGAGGAAAAACATGGCTGTCAATAGTAGTATAATAAAGATGAGAATGAAAGATCTCAATGACGAAGTAGAAATATTAAACAACAGAATGAGTATGCTGACACATGAGTTAGAAGGACTCGATAAAGTGTTGCGAGATTACGCAACGCATATGGTGAAAGTAAAGACAATGGAAGGGGATAGTGATGACAGAAAAGAAAAGCAAGTTTCCTCGCGATAATATATTATTTGCTAGAGGTGTATATGATATGATGTCTGAACATATATCAAGTAAAGAAATGAGAGAGTTCATGGTTGAACGCATGGCTATTGTGTATGATACACACCCTCAAAAAAGAATAGAAGATCACAAAGCATACATGAAATGGTTGGGTGAACACAATGAGGGTTGAAGAAAAAGAGGTATGGGATATAGCCTATTGGAATCCTAACGACACAGTGACGGACGAAGAACTGCAAAGATTTCTAGATAGTGGTGTAGGTACTAGTGAAAGCAACCCTAAGTGTTATAGTGTCCGACAATTTGTCGAAGCATATAACAGACAGGACATAAGTGATATGGGTTGGCTATACTGTACACCCCGACACAAAGACGGAGTAAAAGAATGACTAAAAAACTATATGTAATACACTACAATGATTGTTATGGGTCGGGAGATACACCACATCCAACATACGAAGGCACAACGGAGTTAGAGCCTAAAGAATGGTTAAAACAACATAACAAAAATAGAGAATACGAAGGCAATGAACCTGAGCATTTAGAAGAATTTGATTTCATGGAGGTAGAGAAAGATGACTAAAAAGAAAAACAATATGTTTTGGGTATGGTATCATATCCTTAATGATAATAAGAATAATAAGATTTTACTTGACAAAAAAGAGAAAGCATGGTATACAAATCTATGGGAAAAAATAAAAGACTGCCTAAGTTTGTGACAATCGGACCTTTTAAAGTAGAATTAATTGTTGCCCCCCACGAAGTGATGTATGAAATGGGAGACGCACAAGGCATGTTCGTTCAGAAGCCCCCATATAAAATCTATCTAGACCAAGAGATGATTGAAGAGGGTGGTGCTGACGCTTTCAATGTAGTCGTGCATGAGTGTATGCACGTAGCATTTTATCAGTACAACATGAAAGACAAAGACGAAGAACACATAGTTAATTCCTTTGGAAACTTTATGACTGAACTATTCTGTAAGTCAGAGTTAAAGGATTGGTTACGCGAAAATATGAGGGTATAATATGAGCAATAAAAAGAGACTAATGTTTGTGTATGGCACACTTAAAAAGGGTGAGCGATTGCACGGGCTACTTACTAAGCAAAAGAAAATTGGTGAGGCTATCACCACCGATAGCAACTTCACTATCAAAGATTTCTTAAACAGCTACCCAATTACATTTAGACATTACGATACTAAGATATGTAAGTATAAAATAAAAGGTGAACTGTATGAGATAAAGAGTGATGTAGTTTACGAATCCATAACGGCAATGGAACTTAACGCAGGATATACGTTAGTAAATACTATAGTAGAAACCTTAGATGGTAAAGAACATATAGCTGATATGTTTATCATAGAAGATACACCTGCTATATCTACTAACGAATCTATACTATCAAACAAAAGAATTATCACAACAGATAATATAAAAGAATGGACAACTAAAGCACATGGGTCCAGATAAATTTGACGACATCTGTTCTAAAATTACAGGGGCTATGCTATTTGTATCTACATATGGTGTGTTTGCTCTGTTAATTTGGGGGCTTGTGTTAGGTATATTAGAATAGGAGTATATAATGGGTAAGAAAAGATACGCAACAGGTGATGACTACTTACTAGACGAGACTATTGATTTGGTTGATGATGTGTTTGACGTGGAAGATTTTGAAAATGATGCCATGTTCGACCCCAATGACCACGAATATTTACAGGAGATAAACAATGACGAAACAGAAGGGCAACCTTTACCGTTGGACAGATATTTCAGTCGCTTTGGAAAAGGTTCTAAAAGAAATAGATAACCCAAACTCAGAGGAAGCACCCAAGTTTTTAATTAAACATGACCGACCTTTCAGTTTACGTATGCGTATATACCAATACATAAAAGCATATCGAGGGTTAGCAGAAGAGAAGGGGGAGGGTGATCCATATAAATATGACACACTTAAAATAAAACAATTAGAAAATGGCGTAGAGATCATACATATTCTAGATGACCTAGAAGAATTAGATGTACTCAACGCAGAAACAGGGGAGAAACTATGACAAAAGAAGACAAGTATAGGGCAGATTTTGAAGCCTGTGTTGAAGAATTAAAAGAACCATTGGTGAGTGTATCTAAGAGTTATGATGTTGATGTAATGATATCATCACTATATGAAATAGGTATGCGTCTTTCATTATTAAAGTATGGAACAATGGGTTCGTTTGGTTTACTTGCAGATGTATTACATACGTTTACAACAGCAGGACCATTGATTGATGAGATGCAAAAGGTACACGAGAGAACAGGTGACACATTGGAATCTATATATGTGAAGTTAAATGACAACAAGACAGATTCAAAGACTAAACATTAGGGGGGCACATGAGTGAAGCAGAAACAATAGAGATACCAACTGAACTTCTTGAGAAAGATTCAATTGAATTATCTAATGATGATGTAGCAATCAGTAAGATTGTAGATTACCTACAAGCTACACGTATCAACGTAAGAGAAGCAGAGGCTAGTGGCAAAAGAATATCTAAGAAGAGTGCTGTTAAAAAAGTGCCAAAGAAATTTGACAAGAACATATTAGATATGCTAGTATCAGAGACATGAAAACAGCAGTCTTCTTATTAGGATATTTATGTTTAGGTCCTATGGATGATAAGAAATGTATAAACATAGCTTCACAATATTTATATCTTGATGTACCTAATTGCGAAATAGCTAAAGAAAATATTATGACAGAGTTGAACGACATTGATAGTTTAATACTAACTTGCGTGCCCTCTGATTTAATAGAAAACTATATTAAGTACAGACCAGAATTAATATTACCAGAAATAAAGTAAACGAAAGGGGATACACATGGGAGACGATAGCTTACCTAGAATAAGAAAGTTTATTTGGGATGATAACGGTCAACCTGTACAAAAGATATGGGATACTTCAAGTCTTAGTTCTTTTCTAGCTTGTCCTAGATACTACAAGTTCTCTGTGCTAGACGGGTGGAAATCTACCAAGTACTCTAGTGCTACAGGATTTGGTTCTGCAGTACACGCAGGATTGGAGGAGTTAGATAAGGCTAGACATGAGGGCATGACTAAAGAAGCATCAGTCAAACAAGCTGTATCCCTAGTACTAAAAGATTATGGTGAAGATCTAAAACTTGCAGATGATAGTGCAAGAGGATTGGAAGCTGCTCTTCGTGCTGTTGTATGGAAAGCTGAGGAGTTTTGGGATGACAATTTGAAACTGGCTACTATGCCAGACGGATCGCCTGCACTAGAGCAGAGATTCGAAGTACCTATTGGTGACAAGGGGCACAGGTTTAGTGGTCGTATAGATAAGATTGTTTCTGTTGATGACAGGTTATATCTTGTTGATACTAAGACTACAAAGACTGCTCTATCAGAGTACTATTTCAATGGCTATATGCCAGCTAACCAAGTCTTTGCTTATATATGGGCATGCCGTGAGGTACTGAAGCTACCTGTTGACGGCTTTATTATTGACGGAGTTCAAACAGGCGCTAACTTCTGCCGATTTGCTAGGCAAGTATACAATGTATCCAAAGAATTAATTGATGAGTGGTACAATGATACACTACATCATCTTGAGATATCAGATGTATATGCTAACTCGCAATATTACCCAGCGAACTTCACCTCCTGTGGAAACTACGGGGGTTGCAGATATAGAGAGGCATGTGCTCACGCGAAATCACAAAGACATATATTCTTTGGCACGGATTTCAAACAAGAGTATCATCCCGATCTTGAAGAAACTAAACCAATAAAATTAGAAGTAATAGAAGGAGGTAAACAATGAAGCTGATAATGATTGATGCAATGTTAAAGCATGCTGAAGGACAGATTGCAAAGCACCGAGCCAACGTATTAATTTATATGGATAGTGCTGTTGGTGTTGGTGAACACACTGATATACTAGAAAGTATAGAGAAAGAACTTAATGCAATGGGGAAGTATGAAGAACAAATTGAGATACTTAACAAATATTTTGTTGACAAATAATTTATTTAGTATATAATTACAAACATAACAGGAGACCAACTTATGGCAAATATAAGTAAACATAAATCTACGAGTGTTACTAAGCTACTTCTCTGTGGAGACAGTGGTAGTGGTAAGACATCTGCCCTAGCGAGTTTAGCTAACGCAGGTAAGAAGCTACGTATACTAGATTATGATGACGGACTTGACATACTGCCAGAGTTTCTGAAACCAGATGCAGTAAAGAACGTCTCATATGTTACGTTAAGAGATTCACTAGCTCAAGCTGATTCGTTTAGACGAGGGGCACGATTGTTGTCTCATTGGAAAGACGGTGATGAAGACTTGGGTCACGTGAAAGAATGGGGAGAGGATACGGTTCTAGTGATTGACTCCCTAACACTTATGGGGGAGGCTGCCCTACGAGCCGCTCTCGTTTTTAATAACAAGAAACCTACTGAGCAAGCAAGCCAACCAGAATGGGGTGCTGCAGCGCGTGATGTGCAGAATATTATACAGTACATTACAGGCGATGAAGTGAAGTGTAATGTTGTTGTGACAACACACATGCAGTATATGGAAGGTGATATGGGAGTGTCCAAAGCATACCCAACTTCCGTAGGTTCTAAGCTATCAACTAAGATTGGTAGATACTTTAACTGTGTTTGCAGAATAGATACTAGATCATCTAGTAAAGGAACAGAGCGCACGATACGTACAATGTCAGATCATAAAATGGATCTGAAAGTTACAGCGCCTTCTTTAATAGAACCTAATATCGAATTAGATTTAAATAAACTATTTGATTCTATTCAGAAAAATGCAAAGGCAAAACTCAAAGAGAGCAATTCGAAAGGAGATAAATAATGTCTAACGTTGCTGACTTTTTAAACATGACACCTCAAGATACACCCGAATCGGTTGTACTTCCCGAGGGTAGTTATGAATTCTCTGTAACATCTTACAGAGCAGATGAGGTTGGGGAAAACCAAACACCACTCATCAGACTAAATGTCAAAGCAGTTGGGGTGATTGATTCAGACCTAACTGACGACAAACTAGGTAATGCAGAACCCACACGTATGGAGTTCTGGGCTACACCTAATGCCTTGAAGGTTAAGAATCCTGCTACAGGATTAAAGTCTTTCCTTACAAGTGGACTGGAACTAGGTCATGTAGATGACTTACCATATAGTGAATTGCTAGAAATGGCAATAGGTAAAACCTTTAAGGGTTTAATCAAGCACGAAATGGTTGGTAAGAATAAAGATATTCTACAAGCCTCAGTAAAAAGAATACTCTAGCATGACAGAGCAGACAGTTCCTTCACAGCAACCAAGTAATGGTCAATCCATGATCGCGTTCGTCTTTGACTTTCCAAGTACAGATGAACAACGTCTTGGTCAAATCATGGTTGGTAGTACAGGTAAAATGTTTCACAAGATGTGTGAGATATTAGACCTAAATGTGGAAAACTGTTTGCTCACTTATGCTCTCTCTCAGAAGCCAGCACAGGAAAATCCTGCACACTTCTTCAATAATAAAAACTCTTATAAAGCATTGCTTAAAGAGGGGAAGAGTCGCTCGAAGTTTCCTGTGAATGGCTTCGGCTTCTTGAAAGAAGAATACGAGGGAGAGATAGATAGACTAGAGACCGAGCTTAACGCGTGCAAACCTAATGTAATTATTGCAATGGGGAGTATCGCGTTATGGGCGCTGACAGGGCTAGATAAGATAGGAACTTACAGGGGAACTGTTCTTAAATCTAACCTCACAGGGGGAACAAAAGTCTTGCCTACCTTTAGCCCTAGTGCCGTGATAAGAAACTTTGACTTCAGACCTGTTGTTCTTTCAGACATTAAGAAAGCAGTAGCAGAATCTGAGACACCCGATATAAAAATAAAAGAAAGAGAGTTATGGATTGAACCTAATATCGAAGACCTTAATAAATTTGAAGAACAATATATACGAGAAGATAATGAAGCTAGCCCACTTAGCTTTGACATTGAAACTAGTGGAGGTTTTATTACTTGTATTGGTTTTGCTCCATCTGATTCCGTTGCTTTAGTTATACCCTTTAAAGATACGAGAAATGATTTACAAAACTATTGGAAAGATAATAAGCATGAGCAACAAGCATGGGCTTGGGTTAAAAGAATTTTAGAAAACGAAAAGATTACTAAGGTTGCACAGAACCAAACGTATGATGTGTCATGGTTATCTTATAAGCAGAACATAAATGTTAAAGGTAAGATACATGATACAATGCATGCTCAACATGCACTACAGCCAGAACAACAGAAGGGCTTAGGCTTTCTTGGTTCTATATACACAAACGAGGGTGCTTGGAAAACTATGGCTAAGTTTTCAAAGAGTACTAAGAGAGATGAATAGATGTAATAATGTACAAACGTGCTCCATATTTTTCGGAGTTACATATACCAAATGATTTAGTAACTATCGAAAGTGAAGTACGGTTGTGGAGATCCGTCATTGACCTAGCGATATCAGACTTCTTATCAACAAACAAGTCGAGAGAAAGTATAGCCAACAAGGAACGTGCCAAGATATGGCTGAGAGGAAAGACAGAAGATTTTATTATAGTGTGCGACTATTCTTTTTTACATGCACACAATACGAGACAAAAGATTTTTGAAATTATAGGAGGACAAGATGAACTCTACAGATAAATATACTAGAGACAAATATAAATACAACAATAATAAGTACACTAGTTTGGATAAGCAAATAGGTGGGGAGCATTACAAAAGTTTTGCAATACAACCTGCACAGTTTACTAATCAAAACAGACTACCGTTTGCAGAAGGCAATGCTATAAAGTATATATGCAGACACACATTGAAGGGAGGCAAACAAGATTTAGAAAAAGCTAAACACTACATAGATATGATTATTGAAAGAGACTACGACTAGCATGGGAGACAAAAGCAATGGCAAAAATAATAAAGAATGTAGACATTCAAAACATAGAGTTAGATTCTGAACAAACACTCTGGACTTATTGCGCATTAGATTGTGCAGTCACCCAAGAGATTTGGCAGAAGATCAAGACAGATCTAGACGATACCACCACAGGCACATACAACTTTGAGTTAGATAGCATCAAGCCTGCTATGGCTATGATGTTAAAAGGATTACGTGTGGACTTAGACGCAGTTAAAAATATGCGTGCCCCCTTGAAAAATACCAGAGTTAAATTAGAACGCATGCTTAACTTGTTTTCAAATGCAGCAACAGGTAAAGATCTAAACCATGCATCACCTAAACAATTACAGAATTTATTTTATCTACACTTAGGCATACCTAAAGTTATGTCCTATAAGAAAGGTAAGCAAAAAGTTTCAACAGATCGTGAAGCGCTTGAATACATGCGCCAAAATTATCCACGAGCAAAACCTTTTTGTAATGCTATTCTTGCATTACGTGACATAGACAAACACCTTGGTGTGCTAGACACAGACAGAGATAACGACAATAGAATACGTTGCTCTTATAATGTGGCAGGCACAGAGACAGGACGTTGGTCATCTTCAGAAGCCCCTTGGGGTACAGGAACTAATCTTCAAAATATAACAAAAGACTTGCGCGAAATATTCATACCCGATGAAGGTATGACTATGTTCTATGCTGATCTAGAGCAAGCTGAATCCCGTGTGGTTGCTTATCTTACAGGTGACGAGGGGTACATCAATGCTTGTGAGAGTGGTGACTTGCATACCACTGTTGTTAAAATGGTTTGGAAAAACATGGGTTGGAGTGGTGATCCTGCACAGGAAAGAGCGCTTGCTGAGAATCCTTACTACTTACAGTTTAGCTTTAGAGATATGTGTAAACGTGCAGGTCATGGTACTAACTATGGCTTGTCAGCTACGTCATTAGCTAGGCATTTAAAGATTAAAGTAGCACATGCTACAAGGTTTCAACTGCTATATTATGGCGGTGTAGTAGCCTTAGAATCAGTTAATAGGTGGCATAAACAAGATCCTAGAGCTGGTTTTGATGAGCTTCTAGCATATGGTAAAGTATATGGTGATAAGATTAAATACCTGGATGTTCCAGGCGCTTTCCCTGGAATCAGGAAGTGGCATGACAGTATAGCAAATGAGCTATCAAATACTGGAACGCTTACTACACCGCTGGGTAGACGCAGACAATTCTGGGGCAGACTCAATGATGCTACTACATTACGTGGTGCTATTGCTTATGTACCTCAATCTACTATAGGTGATCTATTAAATATAGGGCTTTATAGAGTATGGAATGAGTTGCAAGGCGAGGGTGTGCAAGTCTTAGGACAGGTGCATGATGCTATCCTAGGTCAAGTACCTAATGAAAAGGTAGATGAATTGATGCCTAAGATAGTTGACTGCATGACTAATCCTATGGTTGTGCATGGTAAAGAGTTAATCATTCCTTCTTCTGTAGAAGTTGGTAACACTTGGAAGAATTTAAAAACATGGAAGGGAGGGCACAATGTCTAGAATATATAAAGACTACATCGAAGCATGTGTAGATGCTACTAGTAAAAGCCCTATACCTAAACTGTTTAGAAGGTGGGCGGCTCTGTCATCTGTGTCTGGTGCACTAGGTAGAAGAGTCTGGATGCCTATGGCTAACTACGATATACGTGCTAATATATTCGTTGTGTTGGTGGCTGGACCTGGGCGTAACAAATCAGTCAGTTTGATTCTACCATATACTAAAGTATTTCGTAAGTTAACTACACCTGTAGGTACTACACCAGACCATGAAAATTTTAACTCTGGCTTAACTGAATACGGTTTAAAAGAGTATCCTTTGTATTGCATACAAGATAGGATAACACCAGAGAAGTTAGCAGTAGATATGTCTAAGGCATCTAGATTTGATATGCGCTTATCTACCATAGGTGATGAGTTTTATGACGGTTCATTAACATTAGTTACATCAGAGCTAGGCACATTCTTACACAGGCATGAAAGATATTTACAAATGTTTCTTACGGATATGTGGGATAGTAAAGAAGAGTACTCACATAAAACTAAAACAGCAGGCGAGCATATAATAAAAGGTCCTTGTTTAAATTGGATTGCATGTGCTACACCCGAACAGTTTGTTGATAACTTACCCGAAGATGCTAGGTCACAAGGTTTGTTATCAAGAATTATACCTGTCTTTTTTGATGGGGAAAAAATACCACAATCTTTATTACAAGATAGAGTAGAAGATTCTACCATACATAACTTACGATGCGACTTATCAGAGATAGCAAAGATGTACGGACCTATGCGTTTTGATGACAGAGCATTTGATAAGATCAATCTTGATATAGAATCTGGCTTGAAGCCTATACCTACAGACCCTAACTTAGCTGAGTATACCCAACGTAGAGTATCACACTTTATTAAAGTAGCCTTGGCTGTGTCTGCAAGTTGTTCTACACAGAAAGTAATTACTTGGGATCATTGGCAAAGAACTAAGGACCTTATGTTTGAAGTAGAAGAAGCTATGCCTAAAGCATTGGCAGGGTTTGGTATGGCTAGAGCGGGTAAGCTAGCACAGGATATGGCAATCTGGACTAAAGAAACTATGCTAAATACAGAGAGAAACTTCATAAGTTTGCGTCACTTCAAGCGCGAATTACTTCGAAGAACTCTCGCACCAGGCGAATCAGAGCAAACAGTTAGGGCTATGGAAGAGGCTGGATACATTCAAGTTAAAGACGGGCTTGTGTTCCCAATCAAGTTATGATAGAATCAAAAGCTCGCGCTTCTTCACAGGACAACATGAAAGGATATAGATGAAAATAAATATAGAATACTCACGTGATAATTTTTTAACCGAATCGGGCAAGATTATACTCAAAGATAGATACTTACTACCAACGGAGGCTAGCCCCCAAGACGCATTTGCTAGAGCAGCAAAGACATTTGCAGACGATCAAGCTCATGCACAAAGGTTATATGATTATGCAAGTAAACTATGGTTTATGTTCTCTACTCCTGTGTTATCCAATGGGGGCACTACGCGTGGACTACCTATATCTTGTTTCTTAAATTACGTGGATGATTCTAGAGAAGGATTAGCGGACCACTATACTGAAAACATTTGGTTGTCTAGTATGGGCGGTGGTATAGGAGGCTACTGGGGTGATGTAAGATCACAAGGTATGGCTACAAGTATTGGAAATAAAACTACAGGTGTTATTCCTTTCATGCATGTTGTTGATTCACAGATGACTGCGTTTCATCAAGGCGCTACTAGACGAGGAAGCTATGCTTCTTATATGGATATATCCCACCCAGAAATTATAGAATTTATTGAGATGAGAAAGCCGACAGGTGGAGATATACATAGAAAGAATCTTAACTTACATCATGGTGTAAATATATCTGATAAGTTTATGGAAGCTGTAAATGCTGGAGAGGCTTGGGATTTAATTGATCCTCATACTAAGCAAACTATAAAGACAATAGATGCCAGAACCTTATGGATTAAATTACTTGAAACTAGAATAGCTACAGGTGAACCATACATAAGTTTTATTGATACAGTTAATGAAGCTTTACCAGATACACAAAAGAAATTAGGATTAAAGTTTAACCATTCTAACTTATGTTCAGAGATTACATTACCAACAGCAAAAGATAGAACTGCTGTGTGTTGTTTGTCCTCTGTTAATTTAGAATACTTTGATGAGTGGAAAGATAACCCACAATTCATAGAAGATATTGTGCGTATGCTAGATAACGTATTAGAAACTTTTATTAATGATGCCCCCGATTATATGTGGAGGGCTGTTAATTCTGCACGTTGTGAAAGAGCAATAGGTCTAGGTACAATGGGATTACATAGCTATTTTCAGAAGAGAAGTATATCTATGGACAGCCCAATGTCTAAATCTATTAATGAATATATCTTTAAGCATATACATAACGAGGCTCAAGCTGCTAATAAGACGCTTGGCGCAGAGAGGGGTTCACCTGCAGATATGGAAGGCACAGGACTAAGACATTCACATGTCATCGCCATTGCTCCTAATGCTTCTTCATCAGTAATCTGTGGGGGAACTTCTCCGTCTATAGAACCACTAAGAGCAAATGCTTTTTCTCAAAAGACTTTGAGTGGCACATTCTTAATGAAGAATAAATACTTAGAAAAGGTACTATTAAAGTACGATAGAAATAATAAAGAAGTATGGAAGTCTATCGTAACTAATGGTGGCAGTGTACAACACTTGTCCTTTTTATCTGATGCAGATAAAGAAGTATTTAAGACAGCCATTGAGATGAATCAAAGATGGTTGGTAGACTTAGCAGCAGATAGACAACAATATATTTGTCAATCACAAAGTTTAAATTTATTTTTACCACCAGATGTAGACACCAAAACTTTACATGGTATACATATGAGAGCATGGAAAAGTAAAATTAAAACTCTATACTACATGAGAAGTCAAGCACTTAAGAAAGTGGAGAACCTATCTAGTAAAATAGAGAGAACAATAAGACAAGACTTTAACACAGACGAGACAGCCTGCGCGGCATGCGAGGCATAGGGAGGGAAAAATGTCAGTATTTGAAGGAAGAGAATATTACAAACCATTTGAATATCCGTGGGCTTTTGAAGCTTACGACCAACAACAGAAGATGCATTGGTTACCTAGTGAAGTTCCATTACATGAAGATGTAAGTGATTGGAACTCTAAGATGAATGATGCAGAAAAGAATCTAGTGAAACAGATTCTTACCTTTTTTACACAAGGTGATGTAGATATTGCACAAGCCTATATGGATGTGTATATACCCATGTTTAAAAAACCAGAGGTGCGCATGATGTTATCCGCTATTGCTACATCGGAGGCTAACCATGCACACAGCTACTCTTTATTAAACGATACTATAGGTATGGACGATAGAGAGTATAAAGCTTTCCAAGAATATAAAGAGATGGCTGACAAGCATAACTATCTTTGGGAAAGTAAAGGGGGCACGGAAGAAGAAAAGATCGTACGCGATATGGCTGTGTTCTCTGCATTCGGTGAAGGATTACAGTTGTTTGGTTCATTCATTATGTTGTTAAACTTTCAAAGGTTTGGTAAGATGAAAGGCATGGGTCAGATTGTTGCGTGGTCTATCAGAGATGAGAATCACCACGTAGAAAATATGATTAAGCTTTTACATAATGTATTAGATGAAAAGCCACATGTGTGGAATGATAAATTTAAGAAGTCACTCTACGATATATGTAGAGATATGGTAACTCTTGAAGAAAAGTTTATTGATCTTGCGTTCGCGCAAGGACCAGTGCAAGGACTTACACCTCAAGAAGTAAAGAACTATATACATTACATGGCAGACAGAAGATTACTTCAGTTAGGTTTAAAACCTAACTACGGAGTTAAAGAGAATCCACTTGAATGGGTGGACTATATTGTCAACGGGCAGGCACACGAGAACTTCTTTGAGACTAGAGCAACTGAGTATGCAAAGGGAGCAGTCCAAGGAGATTGGAGTGAGGCATTTACCTCTTGACAAATGTTATATCTTTTGATATAATAAGACTAACAACGGAGACAGGGGGGCACAAAGAACCTTACTTCTTCTAGATGCAATATTTAGAAACAGTTTGGGGAACCACTTCCACAACCGTATAAGGGGCTGATCTTAGGGTTAGCCCTTTTCTTTTGGAGACACATGAAAAATACACACAACTACCCACATTCAACTAAGTATGATAGGTTTGCAAAAAAGCTATACCTGTCATTCAGTAATAAATCATTGACTTCTAAGTATAAGTTTGATAGACTCCCTATCAAAGACAAGGACTATTGGCGAGCCTTGGCTGAGATATCAACAAAGGAGAATCTATGGAGTACCCAAGAACTTTCTCCGTAACAAACGCATTTGTTAATAAGTGTTTAAACTTTTTTAGCATTGCCGAAACAAACGGAGACACACTAGAAGACTACTGCAGAACTGAGTATAAAGAAGACTGGCAGTGGGCATTAAATTTTTACATCAGAAACAAATCGTTTCCTAACGTACATAAAATTATCACTAAATAATTATTTGAAGAATGGGCTAGGCATAAGCCTAGCTTTGTTCTTTTAAGACATAAAATATTCTCTTTGATATTTATTTAAATCTTTTATAGATTCTATATTAGAATCATTATCACATAATTTATTATACATAGCTCTATCGTTTAACCATTCTCTGCCATTCCAAAATTCAAACCCATCATATTTAGATTTGTATTTACTGGTTGTTTCATACCCATA
>Ga0208159_1000257_pt1 | contig 22507 bp, 18 predicted proteins | sample 9_EtaG_FD_184082 | JGI IMG/M metagenome (GOLD analysis project Ga0208159, IMG submission 184082) | Marine viral communities from the Subarctic Pacific Ocean - 9_ETSP_OMZ_AT15188 metaG (SPAdes) (version 2) | ecosystem: Environmental > Aquatic > Marine > Oceanic | place: Pacific Ocean | collected... | reverse complement strand
GCCTATGTTGTTAGGCAATACAGCTTTAGGTGTAGGAATTATTGTTGTATCTATCGAAGCTTCAGGTATCTCCCTAACAGAAATATCTTCTATTTCCATTTAGCAGTCGTTCCATTGACCAGCAATATCGCTCGCAACATTTCCTACTTTATCTCTAGCAACTCCATAAAAAACACCAGCCAAAACAGGCCCGATTATTGGAACACTAGCTATGGCAGGACTTACAGAAACCGATCCAGCATCTGCAATCATCATTCCGTTGCTCCTACCTTGAGCTTGTTTTTCAATACATTCGATCTGTTTTGCCGTTAATTTGCCATCTGAGCCTTGCGGATATGTAATGAACTGAGCAACAGATTCTTTATGCGTATGTCTAGTCTTTACACCACCATTAAAGGTAGGAGCTTCGCTAGTTTCATACTGAAGCATTGTTTTTGGATCATGTTGACGGCTGGCAAAACTCCATTCTTCTGCACCATCAGCACCAGTTTCGCTTCTAATTTGAATTGAACTATATGGAGTGCTAGAAAGCTTAGCAATATCAGGGATGCCAGAATCTTTACGAGCCAATAAAGAAAGACTCATAAAGTTTGTAGCGATTAAACCACCTCCCAATACAAGAGAAGTTAGGCCGTTAAATGACTTGAATTGAATCATTTAGCAAACGGATTAACAGGGCCAGTACTACTTGGAAGAGTTGGCGTTGGCATCTTTACCATTGATTCTCTAACAACAGTTAAAGCCTGATCAACGATTTGATTGGTAATTTTTGTACGTTGTGTATAAAGAAGCGTACCACCACCTACTGCCACTACAAGAGCAGCAGTATTGATGTAAGTAAGGATTTTAATCATCCAAGTTCATCTATATTTGCTTGAACCAATTCCGCAGCTTTGGTTTCTAGCTGTACTTGTGCTTCCTTCCAAGCAGCAGCTCTTTCTTCTTGTTCTGCTTTAAGTTGCTTAACTTCTTGTGCAAGTTGATTGCGATCAGCCATAAAAATAATACATTGCCCTCAAATTATAAACCTACTGTCTATCCCTGACCTGTTCGGCCAGCACTAAGCATGGGCATACCAAATATAAGTTTTACCTGTTTTGTTTGTTTCTACATATTCATTTCCACTTGCTCCAGTTAAGTAGAACCCTGTAGAAGTTGGATAACCTACATCTTGAGGTTGATCGTTTACATTATTTGATTGAGCAGAATTCAAATCAAGTCTTAAATAAGGAACTAAGGTTAAAGCTTGTGTCCAGCCTCTAACTGTATCAAACACATACCAAGACCCATAAGATAGTGATTTAATTATTATAAATCTAGGTTGAAAACCTCCATCTGGAATTGTAATGGTTTGGCCTGAATTATTTCCTGAATAGTAGCCTAAAGCTGAAATTCCTTTGACACTGGCAAAAAGCATAGCTATATATTCTGTAGTACCACCTGAATTAACAGTATTATTATTACCTAACGTAAAATGAGTTGAAGTAGGAGCAGTGTCATTCCATGCCCCATCGTCGTCAGTTGGAAGAAAATCTCCATTATTTAATTTTTGATAATAATCTTCTGGATTAGTCCCCCCATTTAATCCTTTATGCCATGTAATCCAATCATCATTTGAATTTCTACGCTTAACCCACATCATTTCAGGTGCAACGCCCATGGAATGAGGCATTTGTCTACCACTCACTCCATTCCCTGAATAACACACCACATCAAAACCAGCGTGGCGTTTCCACATATATGAAATAGCCGTAGAATCCCATCCACTATTTGCACCCCATCCATCCATTTGATCGAATGTAAATGATGAATAAGCAGCTTCAGCAGCAGTAGTATTAGTGTAGAGATAATTCTTTGCAGTCAATCTACTTGCAGCACCCCAGTTGTATGAGCCAGTTGTATAAAATTTTTCTGTAGCGAAGTCAACAGGGAATCCACTTGTAAACATTTGAGTAGCACTACTGTTACCTTGATCTATAGCGAATACACCCGTACCAAGTTCGGGAGGCTTGCCAACGTAGCCATCTGATCTTCTCAGACACATATAGATGTAAGTATTACCACTCCCATTTCCTAAAGCGTGACTAGTCTGTACCTTAAATCCAGTAGGTGTTACATCAATATAACTACTGTCAAACTCTGCACTATTTGTGTTAGCACTTAATATTGCTTCATCACCATTTGAAACAATACCTCTCATAACATCCAAAACATACCAGTTATAAGAAGCAGAAGCGTTTTTAAACATGATCCATTGCGGCTCAAACCCGACATTAACTTCTAAACCTGCGGAGCCTGATCCAACATAACTACCGCACTTGATTACGGATTCCCCTGCGTCTCCAAAAACAAAACCAGCAGGGTCATCGAAGGGGCTATCTGTGCTTGCTGTTGGATTTCCATTAGCCGTAATCGTTCCAGGGGTTACGGTTGAACCTGTAGTAGATGAGTTATTGCAACATAAAAGTTTGGTATTCGTTATGTTTGTTAATGGCTCAGTTGGTGGTCTAAATGATGATGTATAAACTGCTGTTCCTTTGATTACACGGAAGTTGCTAATTTCACCCTTCATCACCGTTCCTGTTGTAGTCCCAGCCCCATTAAATTCTGCGCCTATATAACACTTCGATGTACCTGAAGTTGGAAATGCACCAGATTGACTAGCAGAACCAATCTCAGTTCCATTAATAAACATTCTTGCTGTACCTGAAGCTCTTGTGACAGCAAGGTGATACCATTGCTTTGCTTTTATGAACCCTGTGGAAGTTTGTATTATGAATTGATTCCCAACATAATAACCTATTAATCCATTAGAATTTATAAACAATTCTCCACCAGTATCATAACCACTAAGAGTCCAAATATTACGGTTGGAAGATAAGTCCTCTAGGTTTATCCAACATTCAACAGTAAAATCACCAGTCCCCATATCAAAATCATCACTATCTGCAAGACTTAAATAATCACCACTACCATCAAAATCAACAGACCTTGCAGTAGCTGCTGTGGACTCACCTCCTGCGAATACGTAGGCTACATAGGATTGACCATTACCATTTACCCCAGCGTTAGTTCCTACAGAAAAATGAGTAGCGGTTGGATCAGTGTTATTCCAAAAACCACTAGTAGAAGCAGCACTAGTATTATTTAATTCAAGTATTTTATTGTTTCCAACGTCTCTGTGATAACAATGCCATTCGTAAGTTTCAGTTAGACATTTAACGATTATAAAACCAGGGACACTACCTAACGAATGAGCAATAGTCCTGTTAGTAGAATTCCCAGAATAGGTAACAACATCAAAGAACCCAGATGCCTTGCGCAATGTCCATGAGGCGTACGTTCCTTGATAACTTGAATAGTCTAAATTTACAGTGGAACTTGATCCAACGCTAAAACCATTAGTATTAAAGGCTGAAAGAGTAAGATTAGAAGTTTGTTCTGTTGCATTTGAATCTGATTTTATATACTTTCCGGCACCTCTCTCCGTATCAAATAAAAAATGACCATTAGTAAACTGTCCAGTTCTTTGTTTTATCCATGTCATACCTCCTTCACCAGATAAATCAATTCCGTTGTTCATGCTTTGGGCTGATCCTGTTCCCTCATATAAAAACGTGCTGAAAATATCGTCAACGTAGGTCTTCGTAGCAACCGCACCTACACCTAAAAACATTTGTTGAATAGGACTCATAATTAATCTCCGTGTTGTGTGTTAGTTAGTAGGTACATTTATGTCAACCCTGCACCTGAGATATAGGCATACGAACTTGACCCACCTTGAGTAAATATCAGAGTACACATTCCTCTAGTAGCAAGCGTTCTATTTCCTGTACTTCCATCAGCAGTATTATAAATAGTTAATCCGCTAGCTTGGGTTATGGTTTGATCTGAATTACTATTACTAATAATAGTTACGGCATCACCTACAGCAAAAACATTGTTAGGGATGGTAACCCCAGAACCAGTAATTATATGTTTACCAGCATCAGCAGCAACTAATGTATATGCCGAGCCTTGCATATTTTGAGGTATAGAACGCAGGTTGCCTTTGCTGTCTGATACCGTTCCAGCAAACGTGGCATTTTGTGAGCTATCTAAAGTTAGGGCTGTTGTCCCTCCAGTTACAAGTAATAAGCTGTCTCCTACTACTTGAACACGATTACCATCATTAGTGCTATTTGGGTCTTCAAGGACTATTGCTGCATGACTATCTGTTGATTCAAATTTGGCAACGAAATCACCTACAGTAGAAACAGAAAGGGCAGTTCCAGTACCATTTTGAATATTAAGAAAGTCTTGTGCTTGTATTGAACCAGCAAACGTGGCGTTATTTGAGCCGTCTAAAGTTAAACCGTCAACCCAAGACCCTGTTGAATAGTTGCGTATATTAAAATTACCGCTTGTATCTGCTTCTAATCCCCATTTATCTGCGTTATCATCTCCTTCGTCAGCATACATATAAACATTTGCAGTTCCTCCTTCAGGGCCTAAAACTTCTATTCCATGAGAAGCCGTGTTAAAAACTTTGATGTTGTCGTGATATAACTCTACGGCTCCGTTTGGTATAAGTTTTGCAAGTGTTTCTCCTGCTGGTGCTTGGAATTGAATAGGAGCAGAAGCGTTTGTAGTTTTAATAAAGTTTGTAGTAGAACTTGATTGGTGAAAGATTTCTAAATCATTGTCTGCGCCAAGTCTTAAAACAGCATCATCAGCAAATTCAAGAGCGTTATCTGACTTATCCCATACAACATTATTTGCTGCCCCAGAGAATTGAACATCACCATCAACAGTTAAACCAGTAAGCGTTCCAACAGAAGTGATTGCAGATTGAGCAGCACCCGTAACCGTTGCAGCACTTCCACTTGCATTACCAGTAACATTTCCAGTTAACGCACCAACAAAGGATGTAGCTGTTAACGCTCCAGAACTAGAGTTAAAGGTTAAATTACTTCCTGATTTAGCTCCTAGATCACCTGTTGCAGCAGTCGCAAATAATGGGAAACAAGTCGTATCAGATGATTCATCAGCAATTGTGATTGCCGTCGCTACGGCTGCTGTTCCACTTGTATCTTGATTACCAGCAGCGTTAACACCCGCAAGATTTATATTTGCTGATCCATCAAAGCTAACTCCACCAATCGTTCTAGCCGTTGCCAATGTCTTAGCAGTAGAAGCAATATTGCTATTTGCCTGAACGCTATTGCCCATGAATCCATGAGCAGAACATTGATAATGCAATATCTGTGGAGTCGTATCTGAAACAACTATCTGCGTGTAAGCACCAGCCGAACCAGCAGTACCGTTAGTAGTAACGCCTGTTGTATAAGCAGTTGTCTTGTCTGCCTCTAAGTAAAAACGAAGTGGATGACCTGAGTTAGAGTTATCTGCCTGATCAAATACATAAGTACGTCCAGGTGTCAGCGTTAAAAACGGTGCTTCTTTACCACCAATCTTGTATCCAGAACTAGATCCAGTTCCGTTATATCTATGAGCACCAGTTTTAGTTGCAACAGTAACCGTTAATGTTTTTGAGTTGCCTGTATAAGTTGCACTTAAATTTGAAAATCCAACTAAAGCTCCATCATTGGTTAATGTTGCATCTCCTGTAAAAGTAGGACTTGAACTTGAACCTGGATCGACCCAAGATAAAGTTCCTGAAGCATCACTAGCTAAGACATAACCAGAAACAGCAGCGTCAGTAGCAGGAAGAGTAAGAGTAAAGCTACTTGCAATCGTGCCAGGTGATTGAAGAGCTATGTAATGTGAACTATCAGCATCAGCAAATCTGACATCAGATTGAGCATTAAGAGTTAAATTTCCAGTTAGCGTTCCACCTGCAAGAGGAAGTTTTGTTGAGTCAGTGGCAGAGTCCGTTGCCCATTCAAGTGTTGTAGCTGTAGAGCTACTTTTGAGCACTTGACCAGTTGTAGGTGCAACAGCAGGAAGAGTTAAAACAATATCTGCTGATTGTGCTTGTGCTTTTAAGCCTGTGTAATTAGCTCCGTCACCATCTGCTTCACTTAGCCTTATTTCTTTTGCATTATCAATCGTCAAATTGCCAGTCATTGTTCCACCAGTTTTTGGTAGAGCAGCATTGGCAGTAGAAGCAGCAGCATCAGCAGCATCTTTGGCTGTCTTTACAGCAGCAGGAGTAGCAGCCGTAGTAGCAGAAGTAGAAGCTGCACTATCTGTTAACTGAAGAACACCAACAGCACTTGTCGTTCCAGTAGCAATTTTGCTACCAGTAATTGCAGCCGATCCAGAAATATCAGCATCAACAATGACTCCAGCAGCAATAGCTGTAAGTCCTGCATTATTAATAGAAATATCTCCTGTAACTGCTACTGCTGTTGGCACGTTTGATCCGTTACCAACAATGATTTGAGCAGCAGTAACATTTGCTAGCTTGGTAAGTGCAATTGCAGCAGAGGCATTTATATCAGCGTTAACAATTGTTCCATCAAGCAACATTGTGCTTGTAACAGTTCCAGTATCTCCGCTTGTAATTACTGTTCCAGTTGTGTCTGGGAAAGTAATAGTTTTATCTGATGATGTTGGATCTGCAACTGTTAATGTTGTTTCATAAGCATCAATTGTAGATCCTTCAAATACAAGGCTTCCAGTATTACCAATTAACACTTGACCTGTAACAGTACCACCTGAAAGTGCTAATTTTTCTGTTTCTAATTCTTGAATTGCATCTTGTACATTAGTTGCACTAACTTGACCATAAGGTGTAAAGGTAATATTGCTTGCTACTTGTCCTGCTACTGTCTGCGAAAGATCAACTTCGTTCCAACTACTTCCTGCTGAGTTTGTAATACCTAAAACATAATCAGGAGGTGCTAAAGCAACAACTGGAGCTGGAGCGCTTGGAGTCCCAGAACTTGATACAACAACATAAACGCCATCCGTGGTAGCACTTGGAGTAGGTAAGTTAGATCCAACTGATAAACCAGCCGCAATTCCTGCGGAGGTAGTCGCCACCATCTGGCTTGTGCTTGCATTAAAGGTTCCACCAAAGACCAATGAACCTTTTGTTAATGTGGTTATTGCTTGCCAAGCGTTTCCGTCCCAAATAAACGCATCTTCAGAAACTGTATCGAATAATATTTGACCGTTAAATTGTGCTGTTGGATAACCTTGCTGTGCTATTGATTGAAATAATGCTGTTGATGAATTACTTAGCTTTGTACCGTCAATTGTGTCATTACCAATTCTAGCTGCTGCAATACTTCCAGAAGTTAATAATGCTGCGCTGTGATTAGGTAAATCACTGTCTGAAAGATTAGTAAGAGCAGTAACAATTCCTTTTGCGTCAACAGTAACTTTTGTTCCTGTCCCAGCAGATACTCCTGAATTGCTAACTGTTAAAGCACCATTCCCATCAACAGAAAGAGGGCCACCAGCAGCAATCGAAACTCCCCCAACTGCACTAGCAGTAGCTAATGGCAAATCAGCAGCAGCCAAAGTAGCTGTTCCTGTTATTTGTCCAAAATTATTAAAGGTAACTTTTGTTGCTGTAGCCCCAGTCGTTGTTGCTGCAATTGATAATGCACCTGCTCCTGTAATTGCTAATCCACCTGCACTAGCAATCGAAACTCCACCAACTGCTGAAGTTGTAGATACTGGAAGATCTCCTGCTGCAAGAGCAACACTTCCAGTAATTAAACCTTGTGCGTTATATGTAATTCCTGAACGAGTAGCAGCACCTCCTGTAACAGCATTATTTATACCAAGATTTCCACTCGCTACATTTAAAGACCTATCGATATTTGATGTATTTAACTTTGCTGCTGTAATTGTTCCATCAGCAATCTTGGCATTAACAACAGCATTTGCAGCTATCTTTGCTTCTATAACGGCATTACTAGCTAACGCTCCAGAATCAACAGCGTTATCAGCTAAAGCAGTTGCATCAACAGCGTTTGCTGCAAGCTTCGCACTTGTAACTGCATCATCAAGAATCTTGGCAGTTGTTACCGCATCATCAGCAATTGAAGTAGCAGCTAACGTGCCAGAAAGTTTTGCAGCCGTTACAGCTCCATCTGCTATTTGGCTCGTCGTAACACTATTTGCTGCTAACTCACTACTTGTTATTGCACCTGCACCTATGTTTCCAGCAACAATTGTATTGCTCGCTATTTTTGCACTTGTTACAGCTCCACTAGCGATAGCAGCCGTATCGACAGCATTGTCAGCTAACTCTGTAGATGTAACTGCGTTAGTTGCTATTTGAGTAGCAGTAACACTTGCACTTGTAAGTTTTGCACCAGGAATATCTCCATCACTTAAATTTAACTTTGCAAAAGTAACACTAGAGTCTGTAATCTTTACAGTTGTTACTGCATTACTAGCAAGCTTATCTGTTGTTATATTAAGGTCAGTTATCTTTGCTGTTGTAACAGAATTAGCTGCTAAAGCTCCTGTGTCAACTGCGTTGTCTGCTAATTCACTTGCACCAATAGCATCAGCAGCTATCTGTGTTGCAGTAATAGTATTATTTGCTATCTTTGCAGCCGTTACATTTAGATCAGTAATAGAAGCAGTAACAACAGCGTTAGTTCCTAACGTGCCAATCTTTGAACCTGGAATTGCTCCAGCAGCTAAAAAACTGGTTCCAGAATCAGTAACAACTGCGTTAACTAAATCCTTAACTGTAACTTTTTTAGTTTCACTTGCACTCAAATCGGCAAGTGCTAATACGTCAGAAGGTTGAATACCAGCTTCTGCTAAGGCACTTAAGCCTGTTATCTGGAGATCTGCCATTTCCTCTTAACTAAAAACCATTAGCAATAGTTTAAACCTGTTCGAGCAATATGGGACTAAGATTTTCTTGAAGGATCTTATCTGCGTTCTCTTGTAGTAAATATCCAGGCGTGTCTCCTGTCTTTAATGCAACAACTCCATTCGTTACAAATTCAATTCTTGTCTCTATAACTTCAGACGCACTAACGGTTACAGCAACATTAGTAATAACACAATTAGCTTCGTAATATACGTTTTTCTTTGCGTTTGACCCATCTTTATGGATATACAACAAAGCATCAAAATCTGCTCCTTGTTGTGTCCGTAAAACTAATTGAGCTAAATAAAACGGAAATTCAGGGTCTGTTCCAAATTCATTTGCTCTATCTCCATCGTAATAATCATGTTGCCAAAGACAATTCAAACTACCTTGACCACTAATTAAACCAGCTTCATATTGATTTCTAAATTGATCTCCTAAATTTGTTAAGTCAACTTGCTCTCTAGTCGTTGTCATTTCAAAATCTTTTACACCTGCTACGTGTCTATATCTTTCATTTCTGGTACGAATCAATATATCTTTGGCAGCACTTGGAGTAACAAGCGTTAAAGCATTTGTTTGTAATCCTTCTATTGCAGCAGCAAAAGAATTATATAAACGGATACCTCCTACTGGATCAACATTTATAAACTTCTTTAAATCTGGATAACTATGACCATTAACAAGTTCAAGCGTAGATTTATCAACAGTTTCTATTTCTACTTCATCTCCAGTTATTAACGAACCAGAACTATGGTCAACACTAAATCTTCTGGTCGAAGTGTTTACATCAAAAGGATCTAACTTCGTCTGCAAAGCAGATTGAAGTGAATCTCTTTTAAGGGCTATTTCCCCTGCTTGACCAAAATAAACACCCATGATTTAGATAGATACTTCTGTAGGTGCTCCATTTGCTTCAAAACTAATGTCAGCACTTAAAACTTCACCAACAGAACTATTCATTGATATTCCAGTAATTAAAGTCGAAAAGGTAATAAAGCGACCATTAGCAGAACCATCAATTACTTTTAACTTTAAAGTGGCAGCACTAGAATCAGCAGCCGTTCCATCGCCAGCTCCTGTACCTGCTTTTATACATTTATTAATTAGTGTTGTGACATCTCCACCAGAGCCAGCAGAAGCTTGATAGTAAAACAATCTTGCACTACCGCTATAGCTGCGAACACCTGCAACAATCGTCCTGTCTGTATCTTCTAAAGAAGTTGTTTCAAGAACAGCTTGCGAACTAGAGAAAGACCAAGACTGAACTTTTGCGGCCTGTGTGCCGTCAATAAATAGTTGCCCGTCTTTTCCGCTATAAAAAGGCACGACCTAAAAAATCAATACGTTGTGTTTATTCTACGGTGAATCGAGACAAGCAACAAAACTACAACTAACATTGCTTATTCCTACAAAAACACTTGTTACTTTTGGAGGCCCAGAATATCGCCATTTTAAAGGAGATCCTTCTTTTAAAAACGTCTGAAGTGAACTTGCTGCTCCTTCAATAACATTCGTTCCATTAAAAGTAACTTCATCCCAAATGGAATTAACAGCTTCGTAATTAGAAAGAATACTGGCAGCTTGAGCATCTGTAATATTGCTAAAACCTAATGTCAAAGTTGCACTTGTTCTATTTTTTCCATAACGAATAACAGTTTTAACGCCATTTTGAGCTTCAAATTCTGTCTGTGGATACGTTCCAGGGCTATAACTTCTTGAAGTAGGAGTTGGGACGGTAGTAGGAAAAGATGCCATTTAAAGTCCTCTTAATTCAGGGAAACGTGTAAGGTAATCAACCCCATTAACAGCAGAGTTGGGATTTGCATGATAAAGAACTGCAAGACTTGATCCGACTAAAGGTACATGACTAGCAGCTATTTGAATAAATCCTTCTTCACCATAGGTAATAGATTCAACTTTATAAATTCTATCTTCAGTTGTGCTATCAACTTGAGCAAATAATTTATTTACTAAACCAATTGAGTTTTTCCCATCGCTTCCTACAGAAAATTCTTTTTCTTCTATTCCTCCTAAAGAACCTGGAGTCCAGCAATAAGCATTAATTGAACCACTAATATCTGCTCTTGAAATAACATTTCCGTCTGCATCAATGCTGCCATTATTAAAACGACTGGTATGAGTAACTTCTGTTAAAACTCGTATGTAATCTCCAGCAAGCAATCCAAACACTGAACTTGGAGGAGTATCAAAAACAATTCCATGATCAACTTCTTTTCTAATTGATAAAGCAATTGCAGCAAATAATTTTGCATGAGAATCACTTGTACACCAATTACTTAAATCAAATACTTCCTCTGGCAATTGTTCTGCTTTTGGATAAAAAGTTGATCCATCTTCTCCTGTTGGATTGTAAGCATAAGTTTTGGCAACATTTTCTGGAAAACCAGCTATTCCTTTGCTATTCTTTTCGTCTTTCCGATGGATAACAGTTGCTTTAAACATTTTTCTTTCTTCTGGAGTTAAAAAAGTAACTTTTATATCTTTCATGTTGCCATCAGTAAATAAAGCTCTTATATCAATGCCTTTGTTATCAATAGTTGCTTCGTAATTTATTTCATAACTATTTTTAACAGGAAAACTTGGTCTTAAGCTAAATCGACCACCTAAAATGGAAAAATCTAAAAAGTTGTAAGCAGCATGTTCAAATATAAATTCTCTTAAATTAAATTTATTATCAATAATACCGTTCCAAAAAAATCCGTTAGCCCTGCAATATCTAGCTCCTTCAATCATACTGGCACGATCTACACCGTCATGCCCTACAACATCTCCAGCTCCGTAAGATGTATTAGTTAATAAATCATGTGCTATTTCTACAAAATTATCAGAAGAAGCGATTAAAGAATTTCTAGTTAAATACCCTGTTCCAGAAATGTAATTATGATCTGGGATTAAACGATCTACTTTTATTCCTTCTTTAATAAAACCAGAAAAAGAATTAAAACTACTTAACGTATTTGTCGCTCCAATACGAATACCAGCTATTGCTAATTTTTCATAATTAATTTGTGGATTGCTGCTACTACCTGCATGAACAATTTCATTAATATAAGTCAATTCATGTTCAGGGCCATTTTCATGACTTGAAGATTCTGAATCAAACAAAAAATAATCAGCTATTGCATTATTTGGATTATGTCTAATAACTGACCAATAATTTGTATAATATTCAGCCGTTCCATCGCCACCATCTAGCCTCCAATCACTATGAGTATCAACATCAGGAGCATCTATTACTGGTGGAACTATTGTGACAGTTAAACTAACAGAAGGAGATTCACTATTAACAGTAACCGTATCTCCATCTTGATAACCTGTTCCTGCTGTAAATATTGTGTACTCTTTAAATGTATCAGTTCCGTCAGTTGTTTTCTTTACGTTAACTGTTAAACCTGTTCCACTACCTTTAGTTGTTGTAGTTGTTCTTGTGTCAGTACTAATTGTTATTGAAGGAACTTTATTTGATCTTTGAACTGCAACAGCAAAATGATTTCTTCCACCTGAAGAACCAGCACCTCTCCAATCTTCTGCTCCTCCTAAAGAAGAAGGATTTCTTGCAACTCTAAATCTATGCCATATACCTGTTCCATCACCATTACTATCAACTTCTTCTATAGGATCTGTCCAATCATTATCTCTATAAGGTTTATACCCTGATGGACGATCATAAAAAACTTGTTGTCCACTAATTAAAGTACCTCCAAAGCTAAAATACCATCTTGTTGTTGTTGATGAAATAGGTACAGATATAGCAACAATTCCTTTTTGTGGGCTGTAATACGCATTTCCAACAATAGGAGTCCCTTTAAAATTGTAATTAGTTACATTTGTCCATGTCCCTTGCTGGTTATTAGTTCCAATACCTGTATAAGTAGTTGAGTTGTCAGGTATAAACGCTCCAGCTATATAGGCATAAACTAAATCTTCATCAACAGGAATAGTTCCAGTTTGGACAGGTGCAAATTGACTGACAGGCCCAGTAATAGGAAGCGCAATTCCATCATCATCTAATGCAACACCTAATCCTCCTCTATCCCATTCAGGATTATTAGTAAATTCATTTCCTTTATCTATATTTGTAGGCAAAGATTCAACTTGAGCATGGTATGAAATTTGCAACCCTAAATTATAATTTGTTTCTCTTCTTACTTGAGCAGAATAATTAAGGACATGCACAACACCAGAATAATGATTAAGAACTACATTTCCTGCAACAGGAAGAAATCTAAACTCATATTGACTAGGGTTTAAATGTTTAATACTAATTGCATTGTATTGTGCAACAGGAGAAGAACCTTTTACACAAATAACTGTATTACTTATATCAACAAATTGATCTCCAGAATTTAATCTCTTTGCTTGTACTTTAAAGAAACTAAGACGTTTAACGTATTTACTAACACTTCCTAATTGAATTGAACCATTTTTATCTTCATAACTTCTAATGCGATCTTGAGAAGGCATTTCATTAACATTAGGAAAACCATTAATTTTTCTCCACACAGTACTTTTTAAACCTATTTGAGTAACATTAGATTTTCTAGTATTTGAAAAAGTTGCTAATTCTACTTTTTGTACAACTAAAGATTTATAAGGTAATTGTGTTTCGTCTGTATTTCTAAATTCTAAATAACCAGCTTCATCTGCTTCTAATTTAATTGCTTTTTGAAATCCTTGATAACCAGATACCCATCTATTGCCATTATCTTCTTCTATTACTGTCATTAAAGTTGATCCAACCATATATTGCTCGCCTACAGCAATTGCATCATCAACATTTTCTCTTCCTGTATCAACAACAGATTTTGCATCTGATGACCCCCAAGGTGAAAATTTATTCCATTTTTTAGTTGGGTCAACATCTGTAATAGATGAATCAATCCATGCAGTTTCTTCTACAGCATGATAAATCCGATAATTAACAAATAAAGAACCAGCAACAATATCACTAGGACTTAAAACAACACCATTACCAGCAGAAGAATGAGTAGGAGAAGATCCGTGATTTGTAATACCTACATATCTAGGATATTTATGAAAAAGCTTACCCATTTTGTATCTTGAATCTCTTTTAACATCGTCATCTCCATCCAAAGGCAATAAAATTAATTCCCAACTAACTTTGTAAGCATTACCATTTGGCATTGGAGCATAAACACCAAATGTGTGATTAGTCGTAGGTGTTTTTGTACTACTAAAACTTGGTTCGTAAACAAAAGAATTGTTCTTATAAGTTTTTACAAGGAATGGATCATTATCGTCATATTCTCTGTTCCCTCTGTAAGCATAATTATTAACATTCCTAGCTGAACCTTTTTGATATTGATCATGGCTAGATGATGGGGTTTGAGTATCAGGGACACCTTGTAATCTTCCACTTTCTCTTGCACCTCTAGAAAAATATACTTTTAACTTTGATTCAGGTAAATCTGCTAAAAAAACTTCACCTAGAGCTAATGAATCAAATTCAGGTTTAGCTCCTATTTCTCCATTAGAAAATAAAACAATAGCACTAACACTTTCACCATATTGAGTTGTTCTAACTTGTGACCAAAGCAACTGACTAGCAACTCTGACACCTTGCCTTGCATATACCAACGGAATAAACGAACCAAGAGAAGCTAAATCTTGTAAAGAATCAAATCCGTTAGATGGATTAAAACGACTTCTACCTTGAACACCACCGATCTCTAATCGTGGAGCTTGACTAGGATCTTTCGGTTTAGGTGTTAAGGCATAAGAAATAGCAGTAAGAGCAATTGCAACTGCAATTTGACCCCAAACGGTAAGAACTCCTTTAACAATAAAAACCTCACCCATTACTATCTCAGGGATATGGTCATATTCTTTTTTTCTTGCTGTATATGCTTCTGCTAAATCCCAAAATTCAAAATACTGCTTAGAAGTTATGCCTAATGTTTCACACAGTTTTACTTCATACGGCAATAAAGATCTAAAACCTCCAATCCTTTTAGGGGACTCCATCGAACCGTCTTGTTTACGAATGAGAGCCAACCGCCTTCCCAATAAACTGCTAAAGCGTAACCTTTTTCTGCTTTACAGAGAGCTACAACTCCGATATTAGCGGTTGTTGTAAGTGTTCCCCACTTTTTTAGTTCATCACGAAATACCTTATAATCTTTTTTCTTTAAACGCCTGTACCAATAACGATTTTGATATGGAAAATCTATACCGTAATTTCTAATAACTTGTCCAGTTAAAGAAACACAATCAGCAGCTTTATGCTTGTCAGGTGTTGCTCCTAAACGATAAGGTAAACCTAATAAAAGAGCAGTCTTCACCTCGTTTGGATAGTTGCGGTTACAGGAATATGTCCTACTAAACTACTTGTCAAAAAACGACCAATATTTCCACCAACTGCATCTATCGTTGAACTTAATAAAATTTCAATAGAAGAATTGTCATATCCCATTGAAGTAATTTTCCATATATCAGTCGCCAATGTTGTTTTAACAGAACTAAAAGTTAAATCAGTCATCTGACAAGTAGAAACTCTAACGCTCCATCCATTATCAACAGCTTCGGCTGCATAACTCATGGAAAGTTTATTTGCACTTAAAGAACCTTCTCTGTCACTACTTTCATTAGCAAGAATTAAAGTTGATTCAAGATTATTTCCATCATTACTCCTAGTTGCACCTTGATAAATAAATGAAAGAAAATCAAATTTAGCATTATTAAAAGTTATGCCAACAGAAGTAGGTTCACTATTTTGAAACCGATGTTGAATAGCTCCTGCAATATCTCCTGAAGTTGGAACTAATTTAGGATCATAAATTTCTATAAACGTAACTAAAGCAATAGCACTCATTACATTCCCATCCTTGATCTAACAGAACGATTATTTTGCATTGCTTTCATAGTAGAAGTTTCACCCATTGAGGCTCCTCTTTTTGCCGCAGTTGCAATAATTTGTCCTACAGCAGACTTAGGAACAAACTCTTCAGAGTTGAAGTTAAGAATAGGGCCAGAGTAATTAACAGTAGTAGATCCTCCTGCACCTCCACCTGTATAAGACGAACCAGTGCCAGGAATTACAGCCTCGCCTCTAGCACCTGCTGAGTAGCGTTGCATACTTGCAGCCATCTTTGATGCAGGAATAATGTATTCGTCTTCTCCAGCTTCTCCTACAAGCCCTAGAGTTGGTCTTGTTGCAACACCTCCGTAAGCAAACGGTTTTATTCCATTTGCCATATATCCTCCTTCTGCTTTTCCAATCATATTTCCTACTTGAGTTCCTATAGAACCTTTTCCAAAACTAATGTTTCCAACCATGCTAGAAATTGCAGAATTTAAAAACATACTTGCAATACTTTTAGCGATACTTGCAAGGCTTTCTCCTAGTGTTTTCGTTCCAGCTATTAATCCTTCAATTGCACTTGTAAGTCCTGTTGCAATCGTGTCTTTTATTTGAGTCCATAATTCAAGTTGTCTTCTTAATGATTCTTCTCCTTTGACTGCATCTTCAATTTGTTTAATTTGTTGTTTTGAAATTTCAAAATCTGTACCTTTAGTTTGTTCTTTTAGATCTCTAATTCTTTTTTGAACTTCAGCGTAAACAGTACCGCCTTTTAAAGTATCTTCTAAAACTTGTTTTTGCTCGTTTAATGTTTTTAGCGAACCAGTAATAATTTCTTGTGTTTCTATTTTTGTAAGTTTGTCTTCTTTTGTTTGATTATTTAGATTTACATATTCTTGTTGAATTGACTTAACAATAGATCTTGCATATGTCAGTTCTATATTTGCTTCTTTTAACTCTTTACTTACTTGTTTGCCTCTATCTGTTAGCTTAAAAGCCACTCCTAAAGGAGAAGTTTGTTGTTCTGTTCTAAGAGTTTCAACTCTACTACTTGCTGCCCTTCTATCCCCTAGAGCTGTTCTATATCTTTTCCCAATTTCAGTTTCCCCTAATATTGCTTGTTTCATCAAAGCATCTCTATCGCTTTGCAATACTGCTTGTTTTGAATTACCTCCTCCTATACCTTTTAACCATTGAGCTAAACCTGTTTCTTCTGCAAACCTTGCAACTAAAGCAGCAATTTTTAATAGTTCAACTTGGAAATTATTAACTATCTGCTGCCATGTTTTACCAAAGTCCTCTAAAGCTTGAGTATTTGCATTTCCAATTCTTTCTACCATTCTTCTTCTAACTGCTTCTAACGCAGCTTCTTTTCCTGCAAGCTGTTCAATAATTGCAATTCGTTTTTGTTCTGCTGTTCCAGCTAATCCTAATGCTGTTGTTAGTTTTGTAATATCAGCAGTTAAAGGATTCATTGCCATTCCTAACTGACCAATACCAGCAACAGCTCTATCAATCATTCCACCAAGAACAGAACCTCCAATACCTCCAGCAAATTGACCTAATAAGCCACCAACAACACCACCAGCAACTGCACCTGGCCCTCCTCCAAATAGAAGTGGGAATCCACCACCAAGAACAGCTTGACCTGCTCTTGATCCACTAAATCCACTCATCATTCCTCCTCCTCCTCTAGCCTTATTATTTTCTTTTATTAACCTTCCATTCTTACCAATCTGTTGACCTCTACGTTTTAACACTCTTGCAATACGTTGATCTATATCTAATTGCTCTCCTTTTATTTCAACTAATCTAAGATTTTCATTTTTCATCATATTAGTCATTTGCATCTCAGCTCTTCGAGCTTTATTAGCTGCTTCCATTTGTAATCTTTCATCCATATTCATTCCAGATGTATATTTCTTGTCCATTTGTGCAGACCAAGAAGCAAATCCACCTCCTAAAACCGACCCAGTAGAAATTCCTTTTGCTCTAGTAGCTTTAGCAAGCCTTTCTTGTGCTCTTGCTGCACCATTTGCTGCAAGATCTAATCTTTTAGTTGCTTCTGCTGTCATATTCAAATCCATTGAATATGGTTTTAATGGCACATTTGATATAGTTGCCGTTTGATTAGCTAATATTTTTCCTAATCCAAATGTTGCTTTTCCTAATAATTTGACGGGTTCTACAGCAAACTTATTAACTTTGTTTCCAAAAACAGTAAGTGCAACAATATAAGCTCCTAACAACTGAGGTGCTCCTGTCATTGCAGCTCCTATTCCTCCTAATATTTTCAAGAATGCACTTCCTTTGATTGTTGCTGTTGTAGCTGCACCAGCCCAATTAACAAGACCTCCTGCTATTCCTTTGTATGCAGCAGCTTGAGCAGCAGTTTGTTGAACAGCACTTACTCCTACACCTGTAACACCTAATCCTGCAAGTCCTAAACCTCTTCCTTCCACACCACGATTAGGTCTAAATGTATTAACAGCTGCTTTGCCTACTGCACCTCCTATTCCTTTTATTTTTTCAGCAAAGGTTGCAGATTTTTGTTCTTTAATATTAACTTTTCCCATCAACAAATCTCTTTGTGCAATTTCAGAATTAACTGCTTTTTGAAGATCTCTTACTATCTCAACTTGTCTTGTATAGCCTTCTTCTGTTGTAAGCATTCTTGATTGAATACCTTCAGCTTCTGATAAAGCAGTTCTTAATCCATCTAATCCACCTCTTCCTGCTCGTTGAATAATTCCACCTGAACCACCCATCGCTCTTTGCTCCGCAATCATTATTGCGTCTAAAACTTTTTTTCTATTTAATAACTCAGCATTTAAAGCTTGTTCAGCTTTTCTTACTTGTAATGTCTGACTAACATACCCAGAATTAATTGCTAATAATCTAGATTGAGAAGCCGATACTTGATCTAAGTTTTGTCTAAGACCTGCAAGACCTTCTTTAGCAGATAATGTTCTATTAACTTTTTCAATTGCTGCACCTAAATCGTTATATTCTTTACTTCCTAACTTGACTTCATTACGCAATCTTTGTAATTCAGACCTATACGCAGATAAACCATTTGTTGATTGTGCAACTGAACCACTAGCTCCTAAAACAGAAGGAATAATATCTTTGCCACCACCTCTTGAGCTAAGACTTTTAGCTCTTTGATTCATTATTTTTTGTTCAGACTTAAAGACAGCAACTTGTGCTCTTTCAGTCGCAACTAATGCTTGTCTCCATTGAGTTGTCTCTGCACTTAAACTTCCAAAAATACTTTGTAAATTTCCTAATTGTCGATTAAGGCTTGCTGTTGTTCCTTGAACTTTAATAGTTCCATCTGCAATACCTTTTAACTCGTTTTTTAATTTTTGAGCTGCTGCTGCAACACGTTTTCCTTGTTGAAATGTTCTTGTATCAAATAATTGAGGTACAGGTCTTATTCCTCTAATTAAACTATTAATCTTTGCGACTTGTTGTCGCATTTTTGAAACTTTATCTTGACCTTTAACTCGTATATCAATAACAGCAGTAGCCACGACCCAGAACTCCTAATATTTCAACAGTTTACCTACTTCTGCGAACTTTTTGCATTTCTTTCTCTTGATCTTCGTTAAGAACTTGAAAATATGCACTCCAACCTAATATTTCAACCATAGTCATTTGACGGATTTCTGTTAAAGATTTACCTAACTCTTTTGCAATACCAAATTGCAACATTAACAAATTATCTTTACGCAGTTCAGCACTTAGGATTTTGGGTCGATGTCATCATCCTCTGTATTAATAACCGCAAGCATCAAAATTTGAAGATCAGCATCTCTTACCTCATTCTTTAAAACATCAATTTCACCAATATTAAATAACCTACTACCATTTTCATCTAACGCTTTTGTCATCAAAAGCCTTAAAGCAAACTCATTCGCATCATCAGATTTAGCTCCTTTTTGTGCTCTTTCTCTTTCTGCCATTGTCAAAGGTGATACCCACATCTCAAATACTGTTCCATCAGTTAATTCAACTTCCTTCTTTGTAGCTTCTAAATTTGCAGCTTTCTTTAAACGATCTATCGCTCTTAGTGGTGAGCGTGATGCTCTAGGACTTGATGTCATAGTAAAAATTTATATGCTAATAGTCTAGCGTAGTAAACAATAAAAAACCCTGCTAAAGAGCAGGGTTCTTGGAACATTCCGATTCCGTAACTATTATGAACGGCTAAAGTCAAATGTTGGAACACCAGCAGGACGGAAGTTAACTGTTACTGCTTGTGCATCATCAGGAGTAACACCTAAAGAAGCAGAAGTTAATGTTGCGTCAAAGCTGATAAAGCGACTAAGAGTGTCACTTACAGTTCCACCGCTAAATACACGGTCTGTATAAAGTTTAAATGCTGCACCAACTTGTTGACGCTGAAGAACATCTTCAATCATACGGTTAGAAAGAGAAGCATCTTCGTTTGTCATGTAAGCAGTTGCACTACCTGAACCATCACCAAATCCAGCAATGTACTTTCTAAATGGAACGTACTGACCAGGATCACCACCAATTGTAGTTACATCAATTTCAGCTCTTTCAATCTCAAAAGACCACTCACTAACTTGACTAACTGATTCAAAAGCAGAATAAGCAACTTGGAACTCGTTAGGAGCTGCGGCTGTTCCAACATCAGTAATGTCAACAGCAGAACCACCAGCAGAAGCAGATACTTTTAATGCTCCTGATGCTGCCGTATAAAGAATAACGTAATAAGTCGTACCAGCACTTAATCCAGCAGGTAAAGTTCCTGTTCCTGCTGCACCTGTAGAAGAATCAATAACACTAAACTTAACTGGATCTCCAACTTTAAGATTCAAATAAGTTTCAACAGTAATTGTCTCTGTACCAGTAACGACATCACCAGTACCAAAAGTTCCTGTTGTTCCTGCGGGTTTGTAGTAGAGAGCACCTGATGTGCCAGATAAACATGTAACGGCCATGAGGCTGCTTGTAGAAATTTACCTATAGATTAGCTCAAAACTGTAGCAACGTAAGAAGTTTCTACTCTCCCCATAAATAATGGTGAATTTTCGGTACTAGAAAAGCTTGGCCCTTCAATAGATCCGACCTTAAAATATGTCCCAGTAGTCCCTTTGGTACTGTCATTTAAAGTCTCTAATACATCAACAGCAGTTGTAATTAATGTTTGATTTCTTGCTGGCCCTTCTCCTTTTTTACTGAAACAACGAATTACAATTGCTCCCCTAGCGTTATCAACACTAGATGTCAAAGTTGGATCGTTTGTTAAGCCAAAAGTAACATTTACTCTTACATATTCAGTCGTACTATTAGCTGGTGCAGCAGTAATGTTGTCAAAAAAGACAGGAACCGCAGGACTTAACGCTCCAAAAGCACTAAGTAATGGATTTTCTACTTTTGCTCTAATTTTTTGATAATTCATAGTTCACCTATAAATGTTGTGTTGATGGCTTTTTGAGTTATTTTTTCAAGCTTTCCTCCTTTTTCAAAAGTTTTATACCAATCTAAAGGAGCAGTAGATCTATTATCTCCACCATCTTTTTGTTTAGTGCCAATATCTCCTCTTTTACCTCCTTCAGGTCTAGTACCTCTTTCTACAACTTCACCTTCTGGACTTCTTTTTCCTTGTGGCAAAATAAATTCCGCAGGAACAAGATCCATTGCAATTTTTGCATGAGGTGCTGTGTTCTCAATTGCTATACGTTTTTTTCTTTTTAACTCTTTTTTTGTAAAAGGTAATTTAGGCACGTCATCTAATCTGTAAGGATATTTAGCTGTTTTCATTTGGCCTGAACTAACATCTTTTGCTACATAACTATCTTTAAAGTCACCTGTCCAAACTGGGCCTATTTCAGCAAGCTCATTCATTAAATTTCTTGTAACTGTTCGTACTGTTTTATTTATTTTTTCATTAAGTAATTGATCAAACTCACTAAGTTTTGCCATTACTGTGGCCTCACGATCAATGTATGAAATATAGGCTTATCTCCTCTTGCTGTTTGAATATTAATAATCTTCCCTTCCCTAGTAGCTCCTGCCTGTGGATATTGAAGACGATCTGCTTCAGTCGGATAATAATCTCCTAATTCATTCGCTCCAATAACAACTTTTAAATCAGTCGTCTGATATAACCCTTCATCTTCACTAGAACTAATATTTAAAATTACTCCTTTGACACTTACATTTGTATCCGAGCCAGTGACACCACCTGTATCTGGGTCATATGTCTTTGGAGTTGTGCTTTTAACAAAAGTTAATGTTTGACCCCATGAATTAAGAACGCTTGCTGGTACGTTTCCAAATACATCATCAATTTTTGCCATATTTAACCTCTTACCACCCGAACTTGATAGCCGCCAGCTCCACCAAGGCAATAAGCACCAAGATAGGACTGAAGCCAAGGATACACGTCAAAAACATTGTTTACATTGCCGCTTGCAAGACTAGCTTCGTTGTATTTCACCTTTAAGTCACCTAATTCGACTTCTTTTGCAACACCTTCTGTTCCTGTATTACCTGTCATTGCATCTGTGTCATTAGCCAACGCTCTTGCTAATTCATACTGTGCATACTTGATTTTTGCAGGAATTGAACTGCAATCAAGCTCAACATCATCAACTTGAAAATTATTTCTAGGCCATTTCAATGCTTGCGATTCATCACATCTATCACCGTAAAAATTAAGACTATCGATCCAACGAGCAGCAGAAATTAATGCTCGATTTTTTTGATCATCTGATTTATTTGTCCACGTTGAATCGTCAGGAGAAGTTTCAAAGTAACTATTAGCTTCTGCCAAAGTTGCATAGCTATTAGAACTTTCACCTTTCAAAGTGGCGTGAATAGTAGCTGCCACGTTT
>Ga0208159_1000256_pt1 | contig 22527 bp, 12 predicted proteins | sample 9_EtaG_FD_184082 | JGI IMG/M metagenome (GOLD analysis project Ga0208159, IMG submission 184082) | Marine viral communities from the Subarctic Pacific Ocean - 9_ETSP_OMZ_AT15188 metaG (SPAdes) (version 2) | ecosystem: Environmental > Aquatic > Marine > Oceanic | place: Pacific Ocean | collected... | reverse complement strand
CCTAGGTGCTTTTTTATTTTATGTATCTTTGTAAAAAGATTTTCAAATGATAAATTCTGTAAGAAATACTGTGCTTGCTATTATCAACAAGAATAACTACGGATATATATCTCCGGGTGATTTTAATTTGTTTGCAAAACAAGCTCAGTTAGATATATTTGACGAATATTTCATAAGATACAACCAGCAGATAAACGAAGAGAATGCAAGGATATCTGGAACTGGTTATGCTGATATTAAAAAGGGGTATGAAGAAGTTATAGATACTTTTTCAGTTACATCATTCTTAACTCAAAAAAATCAAAACGTTTATTTTTTACCATCAGCCTCTACTACGGGTTCTGATTATTATTTATTAAATAAAGTGTTATGTTTTTCTGGGGGTGTATTAAAAGGTGAGGCCGAGAAGGTTACTCAAAGTAAAATTACTATGTTAAATAGTTCATTGCTAACATCTCCTTCTACAATTTTTCCTGCTTATACTCAAGAAGCTGACAATATAACTCTGTTTCCTGATTCTTTCAATCAAGTAAATGATGTAAAAGCACAATATATAAGATACCCTTTAGACCCTAAATGGACTTATGTTACTTTATATGGTGGTGAGCCATTGTTTGACCAGACTCAAGCTGACTATCAAGATTTTGAATTACCTGTTGATGACACAAATAATTTAGTAGCTAAGATACTTCAGTATGCAGGTATATCAATTAGAGAAGCTGATGTGTTTCAATTTGGACAAATAGAAGAACAACAACAAAATCAAACTGATATTTAATTATGGCTTATATAAATCAAAGAAAATATTATACTAATGATGGTGTTAATCCTACAGATGAAAATTGGGGTTCATATCAATACATTAGTTTAGAGGATATTATTAAAAATTTTCAATTAATGTATTCAGGAAACCATGCTTTAATTAATAATGTTAGTAGATTTAAAATATTGTTTCATGCTAAGCGTGGTATTCAAGAACTTAATTACGATGCTTTCAAAGAAATAAAAGCATTGGAGCTTAAAGTTTTTGATGATTTAAGATTTGTTTTACCAGCTGATTATGTGAATTGGGTTAAGCTTTATTTATTAAAAAACAATGTGTTAAGGGAGTTGACTGAAAACATACAGGTTCAATCAGCAGTTTCTTTTATTCAATCTTCTACTGATACGTTTACCTATGATAGTTCAGGAAATGCTACTGTGGTTGAATCAAATTTAGATTCAGAAAGAAAAGATGGTTCTTTAAAAAGCATTTATTTAAATGACGAAATAGATGAGAATGTAAATCCAAACGTTAACAACTATGACTCTGATATTTACAACTACAGAATTGGCGCAAGATATGGTTTAGAAACTGAAACAGCAAACATAAACCCTACGTTTACTATAGATAAAAAAGCTGGTGTTATTAATTTTGATTCGACAATGGCAAACCAACAGTGTGTACTACAGTATATATCTGATGGAATGGAAAATGGTGATGACTCTAAAATAAGCGTTAATAAATTATTTGAAGAATACATTTATGCTTACATTCAGTATGCTTTATTAAATAGTAAATTTGGAGTTCAAGAGTATATAGTCAATAGAGCAAGAAAAAATAAACAAGCTTTATTGAGAAATGCTAAAATCAGATTGAGTAATATTCACCCAAGCAGATTATTAATGAATCTAAGAGGTGAGGATAAGTGGTTAAAATAAGATGGCAAACATTCAGAGAAATTTTGTAGCGGGCCGTATGAATAAAAGCCTTGATGAAAGGCTTGTCCCAAATGGAGAGTATATAAATGCTGTAAATGTAAGACTTGGTTCTACTGAAGATTCTGAGATTGGTGCTGTTGAAAATTCAAAAGGAAATTTACCTCTAACAGAACTTCAATATGTTGATGGAACTAAATTAAGTTCACAGGCTAGATGTATAGGTGCATTTGAAGACGGGGCTAATTTAGCTTTATATTGGTTTGTTCATGACCCGGCTTTTACTCAAGGAGCAACGGGTAAGTTAGATTTAATTATTTCATTTGATGTTGAAACTGGTCAGCTAATATATCATGTAATTAGTGTTAATGACGGCAATGGCGTAAACACTACATTAAACTTTAATCCAAATTTTTTAATTACAGGAGTAGATAAAATAGATGATTTATTATTTTTTACAGACAACACTAATCCTCCTAGAGTAATTAATATAAATCAAAACTACGGAGACCCATTACTTGGTGTTAACCTTGATTTATTTAATCAAGATGATATTTTAGTAATTAAAAAACCTCCTACAAGCGCTCCAGCAGTACTACCATATTTTGTTTCAAGTATCACTGATGCGTATTTAGAAGATAAGTTTTTATGTTTTGCTTATAGATATAAGTATGCTAATAATGAATTTTCAGCTATCTCTCAGTTTAGTGAGCCAGCATTTACGCCTGGTAATTTTGATTTTACTACAAATAGTTATTTAAATGAAGGAATGGTAAATCAAAACAATGCTGTACAAATTACATTTAATACTGGAAGTAGCAGTGTAACAGATGTTCAATTATTGTTTAAAGAAGCAGATAGCACGTCTATAAAAGTTATAAAAACTTTAAATAAAAAAAGAGATTTAGGAAGTATAAACAACACAAACACAGAATATAATTTTACTAATAGAGAAATATTTACTGTATTACCTGACTCAGAAATTCTAAGACTTTATGACAATGTTCCTCAATTAGCTAAGGCACAAACATTAATGGGTAATAGGTTGATGTATGGTAACTATATGGAAGGTTATGATTTAAAAGACAGCAATGGAGCTAGTATAGATTTAAACTTTACTGCAAGCCTTAAGTCAGAGCCAATATCGCTTATTGATACACCAGCGTATGCAGACACTGGACAATTTACATATACTCCTACATCTACAAGTAAATCTATTTCAGATTCAGTATTATATGTTGACTTAAGTCCTTTAATGACCGGTGAATCTAAATTAAAAAAAGGAACAAGATTAACTTTAAATTTTGGCATAACATTTTTTGAGTTTGAAAAAATCCCTCCATCTATAGACCCTACACCAACTACAGCTGTATTTGAGCTTACATGGTCTTACACTTTAATAGATGATTATGCGAATGTATTTGATTTTGTTACAAGTACAGATTTTCAAGAAAAAATAGGAACAGATGGTGTAAATGGAACAATACAAACCGTTGCAAACGCTCAAGCTGGACTTGGTAATACTTTAACAGATGTCTTTAACAGAACTGTACCAGAAAATTTAGATTCTACATACAGTTTGTTGCAGACAGGAATAACTTCTGCAACACCAAGTTCACCAAGCGCTGGTCAAGCTTTAGTAGCTACAGCAAGTACTTCCTCAAATGTTTTACAAATACAAAACTTAGCGGCATTTTACTCTGGAGCAGGAAACTCTGGTTACGCTTACTGGGGCATAGTAAATGAAACTGCTTCTTTTAGAGATAGCTCAAACGCTGAAAGTTTACACAGTAATAGAGGTTATGAGGTAGGTATTGTTTATATGGATGATTACAACCGAGCATCAACAGCTCTAGTAAGTAGTGCAGAAGATGGAGGGTCAATTAATATTCCATGTAGTAATTCTATTGATAGAAATTCTATACAAGTAGATATACCTGCGTCAATGAAAGCGCCGGCATGGGCAACAAAATATAAATTTGTTATAAAACCTACTAAAGAAACTTATGAAACAATCTATAGTAATGTTGCATATAGAGATACAGTATCTAGTTCAAGTTACTTTTTATTAGATGGTGAAAATGCTGCTAAAGTTGAAGCAGGTGACAATTTAATTGTAAAAGCTGACAATACTGGGCCAACATCAAGATGTATAAGAGCCACAGTGTTAGAAAAAGAAGCACAGTCAAGCGGGTTTATATCTATTTTTGATGCGGCTGGTACTCAAGTAGATGTAATAGGTGGGGTATACATGAAAATAAACGCATCTAATTTCTCTTCTATACAAGACCCTAATGCTGTTATTGCTGTTGACCCCGTGAAAAAAACCTGTACAACCGATGGAGAGATACCTACTGTAGCTTTTCCTTTTTTTACAACTGTAAATAGACCATCTCCACTAACTCCTACTTATAATGTGTATGATGTACCAGTTGGAAGTAGGATAGTTATGAGGGTTGAGATGAGAAGAAATGGAACTGGAACAGGAGCAGATGGAAAACGAAATTATACGCTAGAAAAAACGCTTACTGCATCAACTAATTACACCAACATGGCTAATTGGTTTATTGGTGATAACGTTGCTAGTATATTAGATAGCGGTGTAAAAAACCCAGGTCAAGTACAAACAATAGAAAACACTTTTATCTCACCTCAAGTTAACAATGGAGCTGCTCCTTTAGGGGTTGCTGCTAATGAAATTATACATGAGGCTTGTAAACAAGATTCTGATTTGAGAGGAAATAATTTATTTGGAGGAGGTACACCTGCAATATTAGATTTTAATGATAACTTTTATTATAGACTTTACGAAGATACTAGTACTCAAGATGCAAATGGAAACAATTTAATTTTTCTCTTAGTATCAGGTTCGTACTCTGCAGGTAGCTCTGAAAATGAAGAATCTATGCTTGAAGTGTCATTTACGGTATATAGAGGTGATGGTGCAACTTATGTTTTTGAAACAGAACCTCAAGATGCTTTGCCTGACGCTTGGTATGAAAACAGTCAGTCATTTGATATTAGTAATGGATTACATTTAGGAAATGTACAAAACCAAACTTCTTTTCAATCAGCAATTGTAAACCCTGGGTTTACAAATTGTTATAGTTTTGGAAACGGTGTTGAAAGCTATAGGATTAGAGATTCTATAAAAGGTAAATCTTTTAATTTAGGAAACAGAATTTTTACAACATCTAACGAAGAATTTAAAGCAGCTCACAGGTTTGCTGACATTACATACAGTGGTGTCTTTAATGATGAATCAAATGTAAACAGATTAAATGAATTTAATTTAGGTTTAGTAAACTTTAAACCATTAGAAGAAACTTATGGAGATGTTGAAATATTATTTGCAAGAAAAACAGATGTCTTAGTATTACAAGAAGACAAGATATCTTATGTGCTTGCTGGTAAAAACTTATTATCAGATTCTACTGGAGGTGGTGTAGTTACATCTGTTCCTGAAGTATTAGGCACACAAATAGCAAGAGTAGAAGAGTTTGGAATTAGTAATCACCCAGAAAGTTTTGCAACATTTGGAGAAAATAAATATTTCTCTGATGCAAAAAGAAACGTTATAATAAAGTTAACAGGTAGCTCTGCGCAAAACGAAATACTAACTGTAGTATCTAATGAAGGTATGAGAAGTTGGTTTAGAGATTTGTTTGCAGAAGCATCATCTACACAAAAACTAGGTGGTTATGACCCATACATGCAAGAGTATGTTTTTACGACAAATACAATTATCAAACCGGAAACTCAACTATGTACTGCTTGTGGTGTTACTAAGAATATTACTATTGTTGCAGGACAAGAATTTGTTTATTGTGTTGAACTAGGAGAGACAATAGGGCCTCCATCAAAAACATATTTTGTTGAAATTGATTATGTTATTCCATTTGAAAATACAGATTTAATTGTAACTGAGGGAACTGAACAACAAGTAGTTTCAGAAGCAGGTGTTGATATTGAAACAGAGGGACAGGTTACAGGTACTGGATACGTGGTTCAAGCTATTTATGATGGTGTTACATATTCATCGGGTATTGTTTATCAAAGTGGAACACTTAAATTTCCAAAACCTAACCCAACGCCAACTGAAGTCGTTATGATTATTTCATCTGATTCAATTGTAAACGACACAATTCAAGTGACAGTTAAATGTCCTGAAGAAGAGTTGTTTAGCGTATACAGTATTACTCTTAGCACAAATGCTAACGCAGGTCAATTTACACATACTGAATTTAGCTGGGCAGATTCAACTGTAACCTCTCCGACACAATCAGATTTAGTTACATTTTTAGCAAGTCCAAGCGACCCAATAGTTTCTCAATACAGAGAACTAGAAGGCCCTCAAGCTTCAGGTGTTATACCACCTGATGGAGCGGTTATTACAATGAGAAGTAATAAAATTAATTTTGATAATTTCCAGTTTGACGCTACTGAAAATGAATTTAGATATTTAAGAACTGATGCGTTATATCAAAACAACTCAACTGATATTAGTATTTTATTAGCAGCATCAGTACAAGCAACCCCAATAAATACTAGCGGAGCTCCGAATTTATTTAGCGCTCAATTTGGTTTACCTGGCAATGGTAATAAGTTGTATTTAATATATGACTTAAGAAATTCTTTAGGTCAGCAGCTTTGTTATTCAACGATAAATATAGCTGACGCATGTTGTAGCTGTACATTTACACCAGCTCCAACGCCTACGCCTACGCCTACGCCTACGCCTACGCCAGTCCCGGTATATGATTACTTCTTAGGTATAGATTGTGTAAGTTTACAGGCAGTATATTTAAAAGCAAATCAAACATTAGGTATCGTTGTGGGAGATGAGGTACAATATCAATTTGGTTCAATAACAAGATGTGCGTCTTTATATGATAGTGCAACTACGGGACAAAACGGAGAAGTAATTGTTCAAGTATCAGGATGTGGGGATTCAAGATGTTCAGGATAAATGGTTAACTTTGTAAAATTATAAATGGCAGCATTAGGAACATATTATTATAGCTCAGTAAGTTTTTCTACTGCGACTGCATTATTTACAGATGCAGCGCTAAGTACATTTGCTCCTGATGGATGGTATTCAGACGAAACAATTGTAAGACAACAGGCGTCTGGTGTTTTATTTGCTGAAGAAAATTGTCCAAATTGTGGAACTCCAAGTCCAACACCAACGCCAGCTCCAGTATATGATTATAGAGTATACACAGCCTGTGATGGTGTGAATCCAAATGAAGTTTTTAGAATTGTTCAAGGAGGAACTTTTCCACCTACTGTTGAGTATAATGGTATTTGTTATCATAACCCGCAAGCTACTGGGTTAACATCTATTATAAATGTAAATGGTCTTGTAAGTTATACTGATTGTACTCAGTGTGGAGCTGCAACTCCAAGTCCATCACCTAGTCCAACTCCAAGTCCAACACCAACACCTACGCCTATTGCTTATGACTATAGAGAGTATACTTTATGTGGTGGTTCGACTACTAAAATATTTAGATTAGTCTCTGGTGGCTCGTTCCCAGCTGTTGTTAAAGATAACAATCTTTGTTACTCTTCTGCTTCTGTAACTGGCTCTACGAGCACTAATGATATTACGTTTTCTTATGGAGATTGTGCTACATGTGAAGCTACAACACCTAGTCCAACTCCAAGTCCAACACCAACTCCAAGTCCAACACCAACGCCAGCTCCTGGGACACAAATATTTTCTACTAATACAGCAGGAAATGGTCAAACATCTCCAGCTAATGCTTGTGCTTCACAAACATCAATAAGCATGTATACAACAAGAGCAAATGTAGCATCAATTGTAGTAGGTGATATTGTTTATACAGATTCAGGGTTAAGTAACGTTTGGGCTGGACAATTAAAATGGTATGGGGTTACAGATACAACAGGAAAATATCCAAATCCTGATAATGGTTATGCTTTATTGATTAGAGATGTAGGAGAAGTTATTCAAATTGTTGATTGTAATGCGTCAACACCTAGCCCTACTCCGACACCTGCTCCAACATTTCAGGATGTAGAAATAAGAAAATGTTTTACTACAACACCAACTTACAAAGTAAGAGTAACAGGTTTAACTGCGCCAACTTTAGGAAATAGTAATTCTATAAAAATTACAGGAGTAGCAAGCGCACCAAATCCTGAATTTACAAATACAGATTGTTGGGAAGTTATTGACAACGCGGCGACATCTTATGATTCTACCGTATCTCTAAACTCTGCGTATAGCGATTGTTCAGCTTGTGGAGCAATACCAACCTATGATTATGCTACATATACTGAATGTCAAACATCAACAACAGCGGTATTTAGAAAACTTAGTACAACAGCAAGTTTCCCTAATGTTGTTAAATACAATAATATATGTTACTCTAATCCACAATCAACAACAGCAACATCAAATGTAGATGTTGAATCAATAAGCAATTTTAATACTTGTTATGATTGTGAAAACCCATCATTATTCATAAATGGTTTACCACAGGGAGGGTATACATTATCAGCCGCTTGTAACGCAAGAACAAATTACTTTGTGTTTTCTAATAGAGCAACAGTTGCACAAATTGTAGTTGGAGATATATTGTATGCTAACTCTTCTAAAACAACTGTTTTCAACGGAGGTTTAGAATATTTCAGTATATCTAATACTTTAGGATATTTACCGCAATCATCAGACAGTAAGTTTTTAATAAACTCTTTAGGAGAAGTCTTAACTATACTTAGCTGTTCGTCTGCAACGCCAACGCCAACTCCACCGCCGACTCCTGCTCCAACCACTAACATTCAAGTAAGAGATTGTGCTGATGCTAACAGAACTGCATATATAACAGTAGCTGGAACTTATCAATCAAATGCAATTGGAGTATCATTACAGATATCAGGTGGAGCTGGTGGTTCATGTCAATCAGGATTTGATGGAAGTAAATGTTGGGAAATTATAGCAGTAAATACTGTTACTGATTGTAGTGTAACAACACTAAATGTTTATGGCTCATGTGCAAATTGTACACCGGCAACACCGACACCGACTCCAACACCGACACCGACTCCAACACCGACACCTCCGAGTACTATATATGGATTGTACTTAGATTGTAATGACCCATCTAATATACTAGAGGTAAGTGCGCCGTTTGGCACAACATTCCCTAATGTATTAAAAAGTGGTTCGATATGTTTTGAATTTGACTCAAACGCAGGAACTGGCACTGATGGTTCGTATTTAGCGTATGCTTCATTCAATCTATGTTTAGATTGTCAAGCTACACCGAGTCCGACGCCTACGCCGACTCCAACACCAACTCCAACCCCTGCTTGTAATTCGGTAAGCTTAGAGTATATAAGCCAGAGTGGTCCATCGCCAGTTCCAAGTTTTACTTGTAGTTTAAGTATTGGATACTTTATGAATACAACTGATTTCTGTACTGCAACTTTATTATATAGAGATAGCGCTTGTACAAGAGGAGCTTTAGCAGGATATTATAATACTGGTAGCTACTATAGATATTGGAATGGTAGTTCATTCACAAGCTCATGTACAATTACTGAATGTCCATAGTTTTTGTTTATAAATAATAATCATTAACTTTATTTGAATTTAAATCAAATCAAATGGAGGAAATACACAATTATATTACACCTGAGGAATGTCAAGAATTAATTAAAATGATTGACGCTAATCATACTCGTTCATCTGTTGTTGTTGGAGGTACAGATAGAACTGATGTTACAGACCACAGAACTTCAAGCACTTCTAATTTAGATATGACAAACCCTGTTTTGTTAAATTTAAAAAAAAGAATATCTGAAACTTTAGGGTTAGAATTAAATAAAGGAGAAGCTATACAGGGACAGCTCTATGAACCAGGTCAATACTTTAAACCACACAATGATTTTTTTAGTGGGCCTGCTTACGACATGCACTGTAAAGCATCAGGTAATAGAACACACACTTTAATGATTTATTTAAACGAGGGGTACAAAGGTGGGGGCACATATTTTCCAACACTACAAAAAACTATAGAGCCTGAGACAGGCAAAGCTTTGTGGTGGCATAATTTAAAAGATGGAAAAGTACAAGAACAATATTTGCATGAAGGCGTTACAGTAGATGAAGGTAAAAAATATGTTGTTACATCATGGTGGAGAGAAAAACCTTGGGATGGAGCGGGGGATGCGCAATTGTATTATGATTCTCAAAAACAACAAAAAGAAGAAGGAAAATCTATTAATAAATCTTATGTTGTAAAAGCATCAGAATTAATAAAACAAGAAGAAAAACCTGTATCTAAATTAGAGCCAAAAGTTTTTACATCTAAAGAGCAAATTTCCAAACACACTGAACTTGGTTTTGCATTGCAAAAATGTCCACCTGAAACGTGGAATATAATTAATGACACATACAAATTATTGAAAGAAAAAGAAGAAAGCGCAAATAAGTTTTCACTTGACGTTTTACCTTCGATAAAAAAATTAATACAAACTCAATTACTATTAGTCCATAAAGAATGGATAAACAATCAACCAATAAAACCTTCATTAATACAAGGTATAAATTCATATCAAAAAGGAGAAACAATAACTCCTACTTATGAAGATTTTAAATCTAATCACGTAAGCTCTATAATAATTGTAGATAAAAATTTAAAATGTGGATGTCAAAATAAAAAATATGGAAACGATTGGCCTTTAGATATAATGGGTCATGACGGTGAATGGTATAAAATATATGCAGAACCTGGTGACATGATAATATATGAATCTGCAATTTGTGAACACGGTAGAAAAGAACCTTTAGAAGGTAATTCTTACAGAACTCTTGATGTTCATTATAAGTACATTTAACAATGATAAACTTCATACAGTTAGACCCAAATGGTTTATGTAATGCAGGTTGTTGGTTTTGTCCAGTAAGCACTTTAGGAAATCCAAAGAATCAAATTAATCAAATGGATATAAATTTGTTAGATAAAATTATATCTGAAATTGTAAATTTAAAAGGAGATTTAATAAACCCAAACCTGCATTTTATTTATGGCTCACATTTTAATGAGGTATTGTTGTACAGACATTTTGAATCAATGTTGGAAATATTAAATAAAAATAAATTGACAATAGGTATATTAACCAATGGAGTCCCCCTCACACCACAAAAGATTGACTTAATTAACAAACATCAACCTGCTGTTAGTATGATAGCAATCAATGCGCCTGTATATGAAAAAAGATTATTTGAAAAAAGAACTGGAATGAAAGAGGTTATGTTTGACAAACTAATTAGAAACATAGATTATGCTTTAAATAATTTATATAATCCCGATTTGTTATTACTACATATAAACGGTATAAACGAACATTCCAATATAATTAAACTAAAAAACTTCCCAGATTTAGAAAAAAATGAAATGCAAAATCAAGTTAATATTGCCAAAAAATTATTTCCATCAATTAAAATATATGAGCAATGGAACTTGATAGATAGAGCAGGTTTGTTAAAAGATGTCATGCTTAATAATATTCCTGAAGGAGAAGTAATTGGTTGTAGTGTTAAAAGGGATTCAGAGTGGTTGCACATATCTCCAAAAGGTGATGTTTTTTTATGTTGTAATGATTATTATATGGAGTATAGCTATGGTAACTTAAAAGATAAGACAATAAAAGAAATATGGTTTTCCAAAGAGAGAGATTTAGTTAATAAAAGAGCATTTAATTCTATATGTAAAGAGTGCTCATCTGCAATTATAAAATAATATGGAATCAATATTTGTAAGCATAGCTTCATATCAAGATTCAGAAATATTTATTACAGTTGATGATTTATTTAAAAGAGCTACTAATCCGCAAAGAATTTATGCAGGAGTTTTTTTACAAGATACAGAAGTGGTAAATAAAAAATTTAAATTACAATTTCAAAATAAAAACATTAAAGTAAAACATGTACAACCTGAAAATGCAGAAGGTTGTGGGTGGGCTAGAAATATAATAATGAAAGAGTTGTATAAGAATGAAGATTATTTTTTATTAGTTGATAGTCATAGTAGATTTAAAATTGGTTGGGATGTTGAGTATATAAACATGCTCAATAAAACTCCAACTGAAAGCGTGATAAGTGGGTTTCCAAGAGAATATCATTTTAATGAATCTTACGAAGTTTATAGTAAAAGAAACTTATCTTCTATTTATATACCAAATGAAATTCCTTATGTGGGAAATTTTAAAGGCCCTCATCAACAAAAGTTAGCTGAAAAAGAGAATGAACAAATCATGAACATATCAGGTGGTAATATGTTTGGAAGAGGATATATAGTAAACTCTATAACTGTAGATGATTATACATATTATGGAGAATGTGAACAAGAACTTTATAGTTTAATGCTTTACAAATGTGGTATTGACATATACGCTCCCAGTGAAAATTTAATTTGGCATAAGTATTTTGTACCTGGTGTAGACAATTATAGAGAAATGTATAGACCAAAAGCAGATAAAATAAATTTCTGGCCAGATGCTAAAAATTTAAATTGTTCTAAAAGGTCAGCTGAAAATTGGATTAAAGATTACAATGCTTTTATAAATACCTATATAAAATAACAAAGCTAAATAATTCGTAAATTTGTAAACAAATAAATTTTTTTATGGCATGTTCTCTTATTAGTTTTTCTTGCCCTATTGACCAAATAGGAGATGAACAAGGTCAATGTACCTGGGTAGTAACATGTTGTGATGGTACAAAAATAAATATAAAAGTACCAGCTAATGGTATTGAGAATTATTGTTTACAAAGGGGGTCAAAAATAGAACCTACTTCTTTATATGGAATATATTATGATGTACAACAGAATTGCGAAACAAACTGTGGAGATGCTGACCCAACCCCTATTGAAGGTTATATTTACTATGAATATGAAAACTGTAATGCAGCAAGTCAAAAACAAATATTTAGAGCGCCTTCAAGTTTTACAGCGTGGCCTTCCAGTTTAGCATATCAATCTATATGTTGGACAAACGGTGTAAGCACTACTAACATATCTTATTTAGATATTGCCAACATACCGACGTATGCAGATTGTGCTACTTGTAATGCAGCTATAGCCCCTACTCCATCGCCAAGTCCTATTCCTACTCCGTCACCAGGAACTGGTCAGTATTGTTTAAGTTTTACAAACTCTCTAACGGTTTTTAGTAGAACTGCAACCATAGGAGAATTTGAAAACGTTACAGTACGATATTATGTTATAAATGGAGAGTGGGGTAATTATGAAGTTAACACCGGAATATATCAAATAACTGGTGTAAGTTCAGAGTGGCCTATAGCTTTTTTAAATAATGGAAAAGAAAATCAAATATCTTATACGGGAACAAAATTAGAAAGAAATGCAGTTGGTTTAGATGGAAATACTTATGCGTTTTACTCTGGCACAATTACATTAAATGTAAATCAAGATTTTGGAGTAATAAGCTATCAAACATTATATCCCGAGTCTACAAACGGACAATACTTTTTAGGGGAAAATAATTTAAGATTTAACACAGATTGTAACCCATCTCAACCCGGCACACCAACCCCCGTAATACCAACGCCAGCTCCACCTAGTGTAGTTCCACCAATACCTTCACCAGTAGATACAGAGTGGACAGTTAGTTATAGTCAAAACTCTAAAGGTTGGCCGTCATTTTATTCTTATATACCTGAATATATGATAGGTATGAATAACTTTTTTTACACGTTTCAAGGAGGTAATTTATATCAGCACAATGTAAATGAAAAAAGAAACAATTATTATGGAGAACAATATAACTCACAAATAACAAGTGTGTTTAATCAAAACCCATTAGAAAATAAAATTTACAAAACATTAAACTTAGAATCTAATGATGCGTGGGAGTCTTATCTTGAAACAGATATTCAGATAAATGGTTTTATGGAAGATGGTTGGTTTGAAAAAAAGGAGGGAGCTTGGTTTGCATACCTCAGACAAAAAGGGGAAGTTCCTGCATTAAAAGGTCAATATGCTATGAGGTCAGCTAATGGTATAGGTAAGACTTCAAACGTAGCTATAAATCAAGGAACAACTACGCTAAGCTTTTCTACAAACCCCCTTGTTTCTATAGGTAGCTTTATAAGTGTCGGAGATTATGTATACCACTCCCTACCACAATATACCGATGTTACTTTTGGTGGTGTGGTTACTCAAATAAATGTAGACTTACCTAATGGAATAAACCAATTAATAGTAAGTACGACTGCAGCTGACACAGTTGTTTTTCCGCTAAACGACCCATACATTTTGTTTATTAAAAGTTCTGAGGCTGAATCTCATGGTTTACTAGGACATTATTGTATATTTACTATCACGAACTTTAATACTCAGGCTACGGAACTGTTTGCAGTAGAGAGCGATGTAATGAAAAGCTATCCGTAAAAATTAGTATCTTTGTAATTATAAAAAATTATGGCATTTCCTTTAATACCTTTAATATCAGTAGGACTACAAGCAGCAGGTTCAATTTTTAGTTTTCAACAAGCTAAAGAATCACGAGAAAAAGAAAAAGAAGCGCAAGCTGCAGCGGCAAAAGCAATGGCTGAAGCCAAAGCTGAACTTGAAGTTAATAGACTAAGAGGGTTATCTATAGCTAAAGAACCTTATGAACTTGAAAGAGAAGCAATTGCACAAGCAGGCGCTTCAGCATTACAGGCAGGTGTAGAAGGCGACCCTAGAGGAGCAGCGGCAACTGCAGGCAGAGTATTACAAGCACAACAACAGCTTTTAGGAAAACAAAGAGCAGCTATGTCTAAAGAAATGTCAGAGCTTGAAAAATTAGCAGCCATGGAAGATACTAGGTTACAAAGAGCGCGTGCCCAAATAGATTTAGGCGAAGCAGTAGGACAACAAGTGGCAGAAAGAGAAGCAAGGATTCAAGCCGCTCAACAGACACAGGCAGGTTTGGGTATGGGATTACAAGCTCTTACTGGATTAGGAGGTGTGTTACCACAGATTTTTCCAGGTAAATCAGCAGATGCAGGCGCTGCGTTTGACCCATTTACAAGTTATGGTATGGATGATTTAATGGGTGTGGGAGGAATTACACCTACTATGAATACTTCTTATGGTATGCCGGGTGGATTTAACAGTGTAAATTCTATAGATTACGGAACAATATTTCCTCAAGCTCCTTCAGTACCAAAAATAGGGAATTAAAATATGGCAACAAGATACGGATATGATAAAGCTATTGGATTAACTGGCCCTTTGTCAGTTGACTGGAAAGAACTTACTAACTCTACGGTTACTTATTTAAATCAAATACAAGAAAAAAAAGATACTGAAAAAAAAGAAGTAGCTCAAGAAGCAAGAGATTTGGCTTTAAAGTTTGCAAAAAATCCTTTTGATTATACTTCAAGCTATAATTCTTTTTGGGGCAAAGGTGCTAATCAGTCTATTGAATTGTATGGTAAAATAAATAAAGATTATGCTGATGGAAAAATTACTAAAACAGATAGAGATATTAAAGTAGCTAATGCTCAAGGACAAGTTGAACAGTTTGTTTCAGCTTCTACAATTTTTGCTGACCAAGAAAAAGAAAGAGCAAAACAATCCGGGCCTAATGGAACGTATGGAGCTGAAGATATATTTGAGAATGGTTTATTAGCTTCAGCTTTAAATTATGAAAACATTGAACCTTTGTTTGACCCAGACTCTGCTACCTTTAACGCTTTAGTTACAGGTGAAGATGGTGTAAAAAGAATAGTAAGTGCTAACCAATTATATCAAACAGTTCAACGACCTATTATAGGTAAGTATGATATGAATAAAAATATCAAAGAACAGTTTGAAACTATAGGTGTAAAAACAATAGAAAGCGCTGACGGTTCAATAATAGCTGGAGATTTTGTAACCAAACAAGGAGAAGAAGCTGATAATGCATTAAGAAATTTAGCTCAATCAATGATATCCCAGCCAGCTCAACTTAGAAGCATGCTGTCAACCTACCCTATTTCTATAGAGGAAGAAGGCAAGGTAAACACTTATGAGTTTGATAGAAAATTATTACCCGAAGAAGCTTATGATATAGGTGGTAATATAAAACAAGACGTTTTAAAAAAATTACAAGACCAAAATCCTACTACATTTTATAGAGATACGCAGGGAAACTATTATGAAAGCGATAGAGCTAAAGAGATAGGAGAAAAGTATGCAATGGAAAGACTTATGCTTGCAGCTGAATACAAAGAAAAAGAAGCTAAAGGTGAAAAAGATATTAGTATGACTGATAAAATTAGGAATATTGCTTTATACGGCGACAAAGTTCCTATTGAGTTTATTGAAGAAACTCTAACGCCTGAAGAATTTGAAGAGTATAAAACATTTATAAATAAATCTGGTGGACGAAGTGCAATTGGAAAAGTTATAGATGATTTAACCTTCATGATTAGCCCCGAACAAATTTCAGATGCAGATTTTCAAAATAAAGACGCATTACAAGATTATTTAAAAGCACTTGAGACTATTGGTGTTAAAGCAGAGGTGGCTGGAAGTGGGGCTTTCGGACTTTTATCAAAACCTTTTAGCATTACCCTTACTGAAAGAGGTGGTGATGACGGAGTTACTATAGAATTAGGAGATAAAAATAAAAGACAAGTCATTGAAGAAATAGTAAGAATAATTCCAACTATAAGAAGCTTAGAAGATATAGCATTAGGAATGAAAATTACAGAGGCACAAATACCTACATTAAATGAATGGAGTAGGAGGCCTGAAAATTCTGGAAAAACACCATTAGATTATATTCAGGAATTTAATTTACAAACAGTCGATTAATGGATACACAAGAATTATTTGACATATTACCGCAAGGAGTTTTTACATCAGTAGAAGAATTGCAAGCTTATATTGATGAGGGAAATGTAGATGATTTATACCCCATGGTAAACAAACAAATGTTTCCAACTCTTGATGAATTTCAAGTTTCCTTAAAAAAAAAAGACACTCCTCAACCAGAAGATACGGGGTTACCATCAGAGGATGGTTTGTCGGAGCAACAAGACTTGGTTGAAGAATCCATTGTTGAAACTCCAGACCCTGAAGAGTTAGCCAGACAAAAAGAAATGGACATAGTAGATGTAGCTTTGGAGTTTCCAAGCTTAAACTACAATGAGATTGACGAAAAAGGTCAGGCAAAAATTCAAGAAATATCTACAAAGTTTAATCAATCTCCAGAAGATTTTTTATCAGAAGTAAGTGTTAAAAAAAATGAGATTACTTCTCAAACCTATCTTCAAAATTTAGGAAATACTTTAGCTAAAGGTGATAAATCATTGGGAGAAATGCTGGTAAGTACTCCGGGGACTATTTACTCTATAGCAAATTTAGTTAGTACACGTGCAAAAAAAGAACTAGAGATGCTTGGTATAGAAACCAAGGACAATATAACTGAGGAACAGTTTAATGAATTGATAGGCACTGGCCCTATCCTAGATAGGTTAATAGAAGAGCAAGAGTATAGACAAAAGAAGGGGGACATTTGGAATCAATCACGAAATATAAAAGGTGGGCCGGTTGAAAATTTTAGCAAAGGAAATTTTTCTGATGGATTTAAACAGCTAGGAAATATGTTAGCTGAAAGCGCTCCTGTATCTATAGGTATTATGATGGCTGCATTTTCTGGGTTAGGTCTATCTAAAATTGCTTCAGGTGGAACGTTAGCGATGACAGGGCCGGAGCTAAGGAAACAAAGAGAAGAAAACCCAGGACAAACAGAAGCAGAAAATATATTAAAAGCAACCGGACTTGCTGGAGCAGAGATGGTCTTTAGTGCTATTTCAAATGGTTCGCTTGGTAAAGTTTATAAAGAAATTATATTTAAAGAAGGAGTAGAGCAAGGTTCTAAAACTTTTCAAAAGGGATTAGTGTCCATGTATCAACAAGCACTTAAAAAATATGGAGCTGGTGCAGCAGCTGTGGGTGAAGGGACTGAAGAGGTTGCTACACAAATAACACAAAACTTAATTAATGGTAACCCTGCTCTTGAAGGAGTTCCAGATGCTTTTACAGTAGGTTTAGCTGGAGGTGCAGTATATGGTGCTCCAATAAATACAGCTCAAATTGTTAATAAAACAATGGTGCAACCCTGGAATGAAGCTACTGCAAGAAAAAAAATTAATAATGTAATCGAACCATCAGAGGTTAACAATATAACTGAAGCTTTTAAAAACCCTGAAATAGGTCAACTGCAGATTGATATTTCTAAATTAAAAAGAGCTGATGAAATACTAGATAAAGATTTAAAAAAGCAAGTTGAAGCAGAAGAAATAACTTTAGATGAAGCTAAAGAAATTAAACAAAATTTAAATGACACCCAGATTATAGATGTAAAGTTAGATGCTGCAGAGATTACAGGTGATGAAAAAATTACAGCTGCAAATTTATTGAGACAAAAAATAGCTTTACAAAAAAAGATTGATGAAATAAATGACCCAACATTATCTGTAAAAGAACAAGAAGGTATCATAAAAATAGATGAACAACTTGCGGCTATTACAAAAACAACCGAAGAAAAAGTTACAGAAGAGGTTGTCGAAGATGAAGCTGCTAAACCGGAAGAGGCAGTAGTTGAGGAACAAGTAATAGAAGAGGAGGTTGTTGAAGCACCTGCGGCAGAAGTTGAATCTTTAATTGAAACAATTGGAGACCCTAACATGGGAATAGATGAAACTATTTCGGTGGGAAGAGAAGGAGGTTTTAGTGATGCTGCAATAACTAAAGTTTTACAAGGGAGAGGATTTAAAGTGGCAGATATAAAACCACAACTTGAAACTGACACAGCTCTGCCTGCTGCATTTAGAAATGTAACTGGAGGAATCAATGTAGGTAAACCTATATTTGATGAAGTTCAAAACAAACTAGATGAGTATACTGACCAGAACCCGGATGCAAATAAAGGAGCTATAAGGGAAAAAGCTTTACAATTTATAAGAGAGAATGAAGCGTTTCAAGATTTAACTGGTATAGAACAGCAACAATTAGAGATAGCATTTGATAAAACCCTAGGCACACAGGCTAATAAGTTTATTCAAAAAGAAATAACAGATATAAAAAAATCAGTTAAAGAATATAAAAAAGGTATTAAAGATTTAAAACAAGCACAAAACCAAGTTAATAGATTTATAAGAACTTCCATTCCTAATGAAAAGTCTATAAATAAATTTGTTTCATCTATAAATAAAGTTACCAGTAAAGATGACTTGCCTGCGGTTGCAGAAAGCATTATAGGAGAAATAGAAAACATAAGAGAAAAACAAAAGAAAGGGGTCATAAATAAAATAAAAACATTAGCAAGAAAAAAAGCTAAGACAAGAAAGACTAGGTCAAATAAAATTAGAGGAGGAGATTTAACTGCTGCTGGAAAACAATTCTTTCAAGCAGTAGATGAAATTATGAAAGCTGTTACTGGAAAAGACCCTATTAACGATATGGTCAAAATAGCTGATGACCTTTCGGACATAGCTGAAATAGAAAGAGTAACAAATAAAGAACTGGCAAGAGAGAAATTAACAACTGCAGAATCTAAATTATTGGATAAGGTTTTAGCCTTCGATATGTTTGGTGATGTACAAGAAAAAACTTTAGAGGAGGTTCAAGATTTATATACAGATTTACAAGCAGCAAGAGCTGAATCAATAAGACAATTAAACTTCGCTAGGGAGGTTCAGTCCAAAGAAACTGAAAAGCTTCAAGATGAACTTGATGTGCAGCTAAAAAAAGACTATGACTTTTTGTATAATGAAGAAGGTAATCTTAAAAATAGAAATGAATTAAACCAAGATAGCGCAGAAATATATAGAAATTTACGTAGCACAAAGTTTTTTAAAGGATTCAAAGCAATTTTAAAAAATTACAATTTTACATTAGCGCCTAAAATTTTTGAATATCCTAGAAGTTTATTGTCTAATCTACAATCTATGACTAAAGTACTTGACAGATATAATGATACAGGTTTCTTTAAAAAATATTTTTATGATGAAACAAATGTAGCTGAAGAAAATGCTATAAGGGGAAAGTTTAATCAGATAGATAAGATAAACGAAATTGCTTCTTCAATTGAAGGTATTAGTAATTACAACGATATTTTAAAGTTAATGAGAGACCCTGAGATTGAATTGGATGTAAAAGGAAAAACAAAAACTTTTTCAGCTGATAACTTAGCGAGAATATATGCTTTAAGTAAGAATGATATTCAAAGACAAAAGCTTTTGAACATGGGATATACAGATTCAGTCTTGAAAAAAATTGATGACAACTTAGCTCCGCAGGCAAGAGAGTTTATAGATAAATTAGTTGAATATTTAAGCACTGATTATTATGAAAGCGTAAATGATGTTTATTCTAAAGTAAACAACTTAAATCTTCCACAAATACAAAACTATTTCCCTACAAGAACCTTATCTGATGCGGAGTTTAGTAGTGATTTGTTAGCTGCAGGAGATTTTAAAGGAATATTTGATGTGGAAACTGCCCCTGCTTTAAAGTCAAGAGAAGATTTAATTAGTGATATTGATTTAGGTTTAGGATTAACTTTTACAAACACTGTCACAAATCATTTTGAAACATTAGAAAAATATAAAGCTTTTGCACAGCATGTAAAAAAATTAAATTCAATAATGAAGCTTGAAGGTGTAGGAACTTTACTGAATGAGACAGGAACTTTAAGATTAATTAGGGGTCAGCTTAACTCTGTAGTCAATCCATCTTATGGTTTAGACCAAATAAAGCCAGGGTTTGTAACCAAAACTGCTAATCTATTCACAGGGTATGCTTTAGCTTTTAGATTAATTCAAATACCAAAACAGGCAACTTCTTTCGTTCAAGCTTTTACAAACTATAGATATAATAAATCAGGTAAACCAAATTTTGTAAAAGATTTATTTGGATTTAGTTTAGATATGGCTAGAATGATAAGCAGGCTGCCTAAAGAAATGAAAGAAATGAAGGAAATATCTGCCAGCTTTAGAGATAGATACGAAAAAGGAATGATGGGTGATTTATATGGATTAGAAACTGGGGGTAGTCTTGGATTAAAAAGTAAAAAGCAACAGGCAGCAATAATAAAAAAAATAAGAGCTGGAGGAGCATACCCAACAGTTTTAGGAGATGCTTTAGGTATACTTGGATATAAAATAAATTACAACAGAAATATTAAAAATGGTATGTCAAAGCAAGAAGCTTTGAAAGCTTTTAATGATTATAATGCCACGCAGCAATCAAGAAGACAAGCAGATAAAATTGCATTACAACAAAGTCCAAGTGGATTAGCTCGATACTTTACTATGTTTATGAGCACAACATATTTGCAAATGAATCAAACCGCTCAGGGTATGTCATCAATAATGAAAGATATAACTCAAGGTAAGATTCCAAAAGAAACTGAGATGAGGAGAGTTGCAATAAATGCTTATGTAGCCAACGCTATGTTTATAGCAGTATCAAACTTTGCAAAATTTGCGTTTGGAGATGAAAAAGATATTGAAGAAGCAAAGCAGAGATTGAGAGCTTCAAGAGTTGTTTTAAATTTAATTTATGCTATACCTATAATCGGAGCAGGGGTTGAAGAGTTTGTTAATAAAGCAGATGGTAACCAGCTTACCGCTACTACCGTAACTAACCCTTATATATCAATAGCTAAAAGAATGTATAGATTATATAAAAAAGAAGGTACATTAAAAGCATTATTACCTGCTGCTGAATTATTATTAGGTGCTAGGACTGACCCTTTTATTGGGCTAGGTAATACATTTAAAGACATGGAGATAGATGAAGATAATCTTTTAGATATGTTAGGGACTACTTCTTATTATAGACCAAGAGAAAAGAAAGTAAGTAAACCTGTAAAGCAAAAGATGTCTGGTGATTTTGTAGACCCAGAATTAAAAGCGGAGCTTGACGCTTTAGATGATGAATTAAACGAAATTAAAAAAGAATTAAAAGATGCCCTTTCGCAGTAAAGCACAACGTAGATGGATGTATATTAACAGGCCAGACATGGCTAAAGAGTTTGAGAAAGAAACGCCTGATTCTGCTTCTCTTCCCAACAGACTACATCCAAAAACTAAAACTCGCAGAAGACTTACACAGCGTAGAGCTAGAAGACGAATTGGAAGATAGAGTAAAAGATAAGCAAGTTGATTACTATCACCACTACAAACTCTATCAAAGGTTTTTTATTCATTATAAATTCATTAGACAATTAATAGCTGTGTGTCCACCCAGAACTACACCACAACCAATAGCTTGTTTTTTAAAATGCTTTGCGTAAGCAGCTGCGTATGATGTAGTATCTATACCGCACCCTACCTGCATACCAAAGACTCTAAAGTTCCTACCTACCATCCATTCGATGTAAGCTTGCGTGTGTATGTGTCCTTGTACAGTAGACATCATATCGTTCTTTGCTTTTGTTCTAGCCGTTCCACCCTCTCCATGTATGTACTGTACGTTGTCATACACTATCCTTTCCACCCAGTTCCATTTAGTGCCCAGTACCTCGTTGTAAGATTTAATCCACATAGTTGGTATAGCTGAGGTCTGAGCTTTCCGCATAACCATCCTGTCATGGTTTCCTATAATTACATCCGCTTTTGGAAAAGCTCTGTTCCAATGACTCACAGTTTGTATGGCGTAGTCCAACTCATCAGCTCCACCAAGCGCGTCAGAGGAAGTCTCGTGATAAGAACTGTAATGGTTGTCTATAATATCTCCTATGAATATTACTTGGTTACATAAATACTTTGCGTAAGTTTCTTGACAG
>Ga0208159_1000255_pt1 | contig 22531 bp, 15 predicted proteins | sample 9_EtaG_FD_184082 | JGI IMG/M metagenome (GOLD analysis project Ga0208159, IMG submission 184082) | Marine viral communities from the Subarctic Pacific Ocean - 9_ETSP_OMZ_AT15188 metaG (SPAdes) (version 2) | ecosystem: Environmental > Aquatic > Marine > Oceanic | place: Pacific Ocean | collected... | reverse complement strand
CTATCCATTCTCTTATTTTTACACCAACTATTTAATTAAACCCTATACTATGAGCGATCAAAAGTATGACAGCGTCCTCTGTGGATACGCTGAAGAGCCCTTGCGGGACGACAACAAAAACATCATTGCCTGGACCGTGCGTCTGAAAGACCACGAGATGAAAGAGATGATTGAGAAGTACGCTACATCGCGTAACGAACAAGGACAAGGTGGCAACATCTACCTGACCATGTTCATGTCTAAGAACGGCAAGTCATGCTGCCGTGTGTACGATCCTAACAGCGAAGCTGCTAAGGAGAAACGCGCTAAGAAAGCAGCGCAGAAGGAGGATGACCTCCCCTTCTAAAGCTCCTATCTATTACATGACCGCTCGTGTCGCCTTCAAAAAAAAGAAGGTTGTACACGAGCGTGTCGTGTGGATAGTATCCGTCTTTGATACGCCTGCGGACATTCGCAAGTATGACAGCAAAACCATGCACAGGCTTGGACAAGAGCTGTATGGAAAGAATGCGAAATCAGATAAGCACATCATTGTGAGGGACATCATTGACAAGAAACGTATTTCATACTCAAACCTGACTACAGATGAGCACAAAAGACAGCATCAAGAAAAAGTGTGAGGAGATTAAAAGTTTGCTTCTGAAGAAGAACGCAGCTTATGGTGACGCGGCCCTCAGCCCCCTGAGTATTTTCAGTCAAGCGAGTGCGAGCAGTAGCATCAAGATTCGTATTGATGAAAAACTAAAACGGATACAAAACAGTGGGCTCGTAGAGGATACGGAGGACACGCTTAAAGACATCGTAGGATATATGATCCTGCTCATGATTGCAAAGGAAAATGAAAGTAACAATATTCAAGAACGTCTACGACAAGACCAACCCCTGGCACGTCAGTCTACAACAAGCACTGTCAAGGATTCAGGATGGGAAGTCGATTACGACCATAAGTGATGTAAGAGACGGAGAGACTGAGAAGAAGAAACAACTACCCGTTGTATGTTGGAGTGGTGAGTTTTCAGAACGCGCTGACGAAGCTCTCTTTGAGCACTCTGGCTTTATCGTTTTGGACTTTGATCATGTTGATGTAGACAGCACCAAGACATCCTTAGCGACAGACAACTATGTGCAGTCCTGTTGGGTATCACCCAGTGGCCATGGCGTCAAGGCTTTGGTGAAGATCACCAACCCTGAACGACACAGGGATCATTTTAGAGCACTAGTAAAGTACTTTGACAGTCAGTATGGGTTGGACGTTGATGAGTCAGGCATCAACGAATCTCGTGCGTGCTTTGAGTCATACGACCCAGACATTGTGATCAAGGAAAATCACGAAAAGTTTGCTGGGCTGCTCGTAGAAAACAGAGAGGAGAAGGAGAAGGTAGAGGTCAAGGGGGACCACACAGATTACATGCGCCTGAACCTGGCGGCTCGTATGATCCGTCATGCTGACGATGGTGACAAGCATGCGAGTTTATTGAGAGCATCCAAGCTCTGTGGTGGATACGTTGCAGCTGGGCGCATTGAGGAGGACGAGGCTGTTCGTGTCCTTATCAGGGAAATAACCAAGAGAGACATTGACAGTGAGTCTCAGGCTATGCACACGATACGTGATGGCCTTGAGCACGGGAAGCTGATGCCCATCAGGGATCTGATGCGCGAGGAGCAGTCAGTAGAGAGAGAGATGCAGTTGAATGATGGGGACATGTCCTTCATTGCATCAGACGATGTGGACTGGAAGTGGATTGATGACTTCAGTCAGGGGCTGATTGAGCTTGGACTGCCCACAGGGGATGAAGCTCTGGACGAATACTTTAGGTACAAGAAAGAGTTCGTTATTCTTAACGGGCATAGCAATGTGGGAAAGACAACCACGGTGCTGTACATGATTGTGAACGCTGCAATCAAGCACGGCTGGAAGTGGGCTATATATTCTAGCGAGAATCAGACGGCGTCTGTGAAGATGGAGCTCATGCAGTTTGCCATGAACAAGAAGGTGACTGACATGAATTACCACGAGCGAACGATGGCATACGAATGGGTGCAGAAGCATTTTGTGATCATCAACAACAACCAGGTGTATAGCTACAGCGACATCATCTTGTTTATGGAGAAGATCATGCGTGAGCGTGGACTCGATGGCATATTCGTGGACCCATACAACAGCTTGAAGTTGGACCTTGGAAACAGCAGCATCACCCCACACGACTACCACTACGAGGCAGCATCAGAGTTTTTGACATTCAGCAAGGCTAACGACATCGCCGTATGGGTCAACACCCACGCCTTTACAGAGGCTCAACGTCGCAAAGGCCCAGACGGATTGCCCATCGCCCCATACGCAGAGGACACAGAGGGAGGAGGTAAGTTTGTTAACAGGTGTGATTGCTTTGTGACGATTCACAGGAAGGTGCAGTCTCCAGACCACAACATCAGGAAGATGACTGAGTTCCACGTCAGGAAAGTCAGGGTGACGGAGACAGGTGGTAGACCCACGCCACTGGAAGAGCCATACCGCATGACCATGAACCTATCACATACAGGATTTACTAGCTGGGCAGCACAAAAGCCACTGTTCGACACGTTGTCATTTAATGAGAGTGAAAAACAAATGCCACTGAACACCAGCTTTTTGAAGAATTGATGGTGTATATTGACTCATGCGAAAGAAAGCGAAGAGGAGCAGAAAGACCTCTCGAAAGAAAAGCTTGGGAAGATACGCATCTGCAATCGAAAAGTATTGTGCGGATCAACTGAAACAGAATGGGTTGGCTTTCGATTATGAAGAGCACACCTACGAACTGCAAGATAAGTTTCGATATCCCAACAAGTACTTCAAGATGACGGCTAGGGCAAAGCACATGACGGACAAGACAGGTTCTGTTGTGCTGCCCATCACATACAAGCCTGATTTTGTGGGTAAGGATCATGCCTGGGTCATAGAAACAAAGGGGTATCTGCCATCGCATCATGACTTCCCCATGAGATGGAAGCTGTTCCTTAAACATTTGGTGGAGAAACAGGCCCCAGATGTTGTATTTTTAGCTAAGAACAGGGAGCAAGTGGACCACGCCATCCAGGAAATACTAGCATCTATTAAGAATGGAGAGATCTGAGCTTAGTTGGATGTATCACTTTGCATGCGACCGCATCCATGAGGTCGTAGATGACTTGTATGAAGCCATACACGACAATCAGGGTTATCCACAAGAGGACTTTGAAAAGGTGTATCGAGAGGTGCTCGAAAGCAAAAGCAAAATTTATCAGGAGCTTGACCTAATTAAAACTCTGATTGATGAACATCAAGCCAAGTCGCAGTGAATATCAGTCGAGCACTGGCAGGGTCGCGGAGATAAGGTTTCTCAGGGCAGCCAGAAACAAGGGGCTGTTGGTCACCAAGTCCAGTCACACGGAGGATATGCATGAGCATATCGACTACTGGTTGGCTATGTCGCCAGCAGGCAAGCGATGGGGTGTCGATGTCAAGGGCAACAACCTTCCAGATCAAATCTGGTGTGAGTTTACAAACGTGAGAGGGAACAAAGGGTGGCTATATGGTGGTGCCACCATCATCGCGTTTGATATGCCAGAGGAAGGGGGGTTTGTCATAGTAGACAGACAAGAGCTGGCATTCTTTTGCGAGAAGCACGTCTCTGACGAAGCAGTTACCAAGTACAAGAACGCCTACCTAAAGAGATACACAAGGGAAGGAAAGAAAGACGTCATCTCTCTTCTCAAGCTTCACGACATCAAAACCCTGGTGTCATACAGAGTTTGGGAGTACGATAAAAAATACTGAGTTAGAAGTCGCTCATCAATATTTCGTCGATGGCTCCCTGCACATCGCCTTTACTTGCTTCCATCGTCATCATGATGTTAGCTTGAAACCTCTTTATTTCCTCCCCTTCGTTGAATACAACAATCGTGGGTACTACCACAATCTTGTGTTCTTTCTGCAGGGCAGGTGCACTCACAATATCCACACGGCTCGTCACACAATCGTCCAGTTTCTCGATCCATTCTACACTGTTTTGAGCATTGAAGCTCGCGTTAAACTCTACTACGCAAATACCTGATTCACAAACTTCATCCTCTGCAGGTGCAGAAACGTATGTTGCGGCGGAAAAAAGTAAGATTAGTATGCAGGTGGCTAAAGCTTTCATAAGTCATCTGAGTTGATCTATTTTTTCTTCGATACGCTTGATGTCTTCTTTTATCTCAGTGATATCCTCTTGTGTGCTCATGATTGTCTGACGGACTAGCTGGTCCTTCATGTCAAACTCCATGCGCGTGATGTCTGGGGCCAATGGAGCAGGTAGTTCCTTGGCTTCTGCAATGTCTGCCTGTAGCGCAAACCACATGGCCACGATTGTGCCAATCCCCGCTGCCGCCATGCCTATTGTCTTTAGGTCTAGCGTAATCTTAGTGTCCTCCCCTATCTGCTGAGCCATATCAAATTATTACATAGTTGATTCCCAGAGAAAAGTCGTGCCATGACCTGTCCCAGTACTTATGATACTTACCCTCTGCGAATACACCAAAACTTTTATTGAACCTCTTACCAAATATAAGACCCCCAGAGTAGTCTATCCACTGCCCGCTGTTAACAAACCTATGATACGAGTACTCTCCATCTGTGTCTAGGTGGTAGGGGATCAGGTTGGCCCAGCTATGCACCCAAAAGTTCTTGGTGAAGTGATAGTAGTCAAAGCCAACCACCACAGAATGAACCCATTGATTGTCCAGTTCTCCACGCTTCTTGCTCACGTAATCTTCGAGCGCCTGGGGGATAACAACCTCCTCCCACACCTCGTAGCTACTAGCAACGAGTGTCCCATCAGGGCTGAAGAACTCACCTGTGTTCACATCAATGTCGTATCCCTCTTGCAGAGCGAGTGAAGTAAAATGAAGTTGATTGTTGTCTAGCAACCACTCGTTCAAAGGATCGTACCCATATGGTTCTGACAATCGCTGCATGATTCCAGCGTTGAGGGACAGCTTACCAAGCTTGACCCTGGCTCTCTGGGATGCCTCGAAGTACCTGACGTCCGCGAATCCATCCTGCAGGAACTCCACCTTGGTGATCCACTTGTCTGCAACATACCTGAGGAAGTAATCCTGGTCTAGGTAGTTGACGCCCTGCTGTCTCCTGTAGTCTCCCTCGAACAGGAACTCAAAGCCACTCACCTTACCAATGGTGGCGGCGTCTCCGTAAGACTTCTCTGTTCCGTTGTAGAATGTGTTGGCTCTGTTCTCGTATCCAAAGCGGGCGATCTTGCGAACGCCTGCAGTAAGGGCAAAATCAAACGGAGTTTCTACAATGTCCGTTTGCAATCCATTGGCCACAGAAAAGACTTCTCTGTCTGACAGGGAGTTGCCACCACTGAAGGCGGTGTAGAAGGTGGCAAACTTAAATGCTTTCTTTACTGCTTGTGCTGACACGTTGAAGGTGATCAACAACAGCAATGTAGTTGCGAGGTATCTCATTGCTTCACGATTCTTTCAACCCTAATTCTGCCCTTGTAGTTGATGACAATCTCATACAAGCCGTTAGGGAGCGATGTAAGGTCTATCTCTCTGTCTCCTTGCCATGACATCAGAAGCTGCCCAGAGTGGCTGTAAACGTCTGCAAATGCTTCTGCGGGGGCTTGGAAGTTGAGCACACCAGAAGTTGGGTTGGGCCATATCTGAATTGAGTTGTAGCCCAGAGCCTCGACATTGGTTACACCCTGGCTGCAGTACTCGTGCATCTCGATGCAAACGGCATCCCATCCTACCTCACAGCAGTAGGGGTCAACCTCAATCACCCACGAGTAGCAGTAGTCGTTGGCCCAGTATGGTTCGCCAGGACCAGTGATGCATTCCGCATCATACAGGCAGTCCTCGTTCGCAGGTACGTTGGCGTACACGTTGTAGTTGGCAGCGTCTGGGTCCATGCAACCAGGCATTGGAAGCTCGCAGCTGCCGTTGTTGGTGTTGGCAGTGGGGTCGTAGTTCAGTGCCTCAGGGATCGTACATCCGTAGATGAACGGCACGCAGCTGTTGTTCTCAGTGTTCGCCTCCTCATTGTAGTTAAACATGATGGGATCTGTGCATCCAAACACAACGTCCTCACAATCAGCTGGATCAGTGGCCGCAGCGTTGTAGTTGTATGCCTCTGAGTCCTGACACCCTACGACCTCCAGCTCATCACAGACTCCATCGCCGTCAGCATCGTTGATGCACTCGTTGTCGCATCCATAGTACTCGATAGGGAACGTACAATCACCGTCAACGTTTGCCTCAGGGTTGTAGTCGCAGGCGAAGCTAAGCGTGCACCCCATGATAGCAGGCTCGCAAAAGTCTCCGCACACAGGCACACCATCGTACTTGAACGGAAACTTTTTGATGGCGTCTGACCATGGGTTGGTTCCGCCCTCCATGAATACACCGTTGGGTCCATCGAAATAGAAACCACACTGTGAAGCTGTTGTCTCAGCGTTGCCCTGCGTAAAAAACATGACCCTGACTGCCTCTCCAGAGTAAAGGGGAATCTGAATCTCTTTCTCAAACTCATCGTTAGGATGCATCGTAAGAGGCCCCCAGATCTCGTCACCTTGCTGCACGCCAACCCAGCTGCCAAACCATCCATCACCTGCGCCGTCTGTAAGTGTCAGAGTAAAGTCACAGTTGTCCTCTGTCTCTAGTGTGTTGGCATTCTCATTGAAGTTAATTGCTTGATGATCAGTGCACCCCAAGATCACCTCTGTCTGACAGCTGCCATTGTCGATCACGGCGCTGGCATCATATTCTGTAAACCATGGGTCCGTACACCCTTGGGGTATGGGCGGGAAGCATGGGTCGATCACGATAGTATCACTTGATACTACTTCGTACTGCGTGGTGTCGCCTACGTAGTACAGTGTCTCTCCACATAGGTTGGAAACAAGTAGGTTGCCATCAACACCACCATAGCAGCTACCACACATGCCATCACCAAATGTGTCGTACACGTTTACCTTGAACTCTGAACTAACGGGCAGACATACAGCCTCTACAATGGGAGCCCCTACAATAGAATAGCCTGACCCCTCTGCAACGACCTCACCATCTGGGATTGTGATTAGATCCCAGCTGATCTCAGCTGCATAAGTATCAGGCGTAACGGTGACAAGGATGTTGTTGTATCCTTCTTCGCATTGCACAGGAGGGAACTCGCAAGGCGCAGGGGCATTAGCCCAGGGATGGTAGTTCAGAGCTCCCTGCTGCATGCATCCAAAGATTGGTGGGGGGCATGCCAGCACCTCAAACGGAATGGTTTGCTCTGAGGCGTTGAAGTCGTACACCGTGGTGTCTAAGACGCAAGTGTTGATTGAGAACCAACCCTCACCAAAGTCACAGCAAATGCCATCACCAAAAGAGTCGTAGATAGTAAAGGTATAATCACCTACAGGCAGAGGAAGAAAAGCCTCAACATAGGGATACTCCCCCTGAAGGGGTGCAGATCCTGCAACAATTGCATCGCTGGAATCACGAAGGAGCCATGTGGTTTCGTTGCCGTATGCATCACCCTGTATAGAGATAGAGACCCACCCTGTCTGAGCAGTGGCAAACAAAGGGAGAAGCATAAACAACAAACACCTCATGCCTTTCTCACATTTATCTTGCCGCCAAACTGATTCATGCGTGGGTTCACCGCGCCGCTTATTTTTTTAGATGTAACAGGCTGGATGAGCTCATTATAAATGGCATCGAACACACCCCTGTTTGTTTTGTACAGCTCCTGCATAGTGGGTCCAAGCTGTTTCGCCAGTTGATCACCCTTGCCAAGCACCATGTCATCTATTCTTGCCTGAGTAAAGATGTCATCCACGTTTTCTTTGAAGATTTTTTGTGCAATCTTTTCTGCTTCCGCAGCCTCCATCCCAAGTTCGCTGAGTCTCCTTTGCATGTTTATGAATTGCTGAGATTCTTCCCGCGATGCCTCTCTTAAAGCTCTATTAGCTTGGTTCTGAACCTTCTGCTTCTGCATACGCTGCATGTAAGCCGCAGCGTCATCCGCAGTTTTTGCAGCATCATCTACTGCTTTAGCTCCAGAACCCATCAACTTTTTGTAAAGCTCTGGGCTTTTTTTCATGAGTTGTCTGATGCCCTGGACACCTGCCTTAACCGTTGCGGGCCCACCCAAAACATCTAAGAGCAAGTCTGGTCTCATGTTGACGGGCCCATCTTCAAACCCATACAACTGCATTGAGGGGCTTGCAGAAAAGCCAAGGTCTGCCCTGTCAGCTGCCAACTGATTTGCTAAAATCTGCTTGATTGGATCGTGCTCACCACCATGTTCGTACCTGACCTTCATGACTTACTTTTTTGCCTTTTCTATGGTGCGACCAGCGAAGTATGCACCAAATGCTGTTAGCATTAAAACCTGCAACAAATCTACATAAGAATCCTTGACGTTAAATGCGACGTTGTCCATGCTGTCTATAAACATAGTCACCATAAACATGCTCATCAATGCGATCAAAGTGACTGGTCTAATAAGCTTAGCCAGCTTGACATCGCTGCCCATATCAGCCTTCCATCTTTCAGTCACGTTGTTCTGGAACTGGATCTCTGCATCGACGGCAGCCACCCCTTCGTCAGTGTTGACATCAGGATCTTTATCAATAAGATTTTTTACAATACCAAGACCGCCGCTGTCTGGCAGCAAGTCCCCAACAACATTGAGCACATTAGGTGCTTTTGACTTGAGCCACTTGCCCAAGCCTGTGTCTTTAATCTTCGTAGTTTGTTTCTCCAAGGCCATCTCTCATTTCTTTTAGTTTGTTTTCAATCTCTGATTCAGAAAGACCTGCGTCTCTCATTGTTTTTTCATATCCGTTTGCCACAGCTCTGTTGAACTGCCCTGCGTTTCTCCACCCAGCTTTGATTATTTCCTTTTTTTCATCTTTGCTCAGCCCCCTTGTCCAGGTCTGCGACTCTATGTGATTTTGTACTTGTTGTTGAGAGATCAAGGGAGGGAATACATACCTGTCTTTTAGGTAAAAGCCCAGCTCCTTTTTTGGTACGCCACCTCGCTCCAACATCTTAACGATATCTTTTTTCTCCATGTCTAGTGTTGTAACTAGATCCACTGTTCTTTGAATGTTGCCCTGCGCTTCGTTGTTGTGGTAGATGTACTCTGCTGCCCTCTCATCAATCTCCCCAGGCATAGTCAGCTCAGGCTGTGGCATGGTCAGATGCCACACTTCATTCATCTCATCTTGGGCATATGAGTCCCACTCTCTGATTGAGTTTGCCCCTGCTACATCAAGGGGCATGTAGCTGACACGAGCTCCAAACAGAGCATACACCGCATCCCTAATGGTGTACTCTTTGTAGCTGGTTTTCTGAGGGAAGTAATCCTGGAACGCATCCTGGGCTTCTTCAAGTGGGTGACCGTTGGGCAACTCCTCACCTTTCAAAAGTTCATACGTTTCTTCTATCGCTCCAGCTCTCAAAAATTCAGCAGCGTTGATGGCGACACCAGGTGCTGCACCTTTGATGAAGTGAGCAAGCACATTGTAACAGTTTCTAGTGCCTCTCGCACTGTCATCCATGCATGCTGAAAAGAGCCCTCCAAATCCTTGCTTCTTTTCAGTTGGCGACAGGCTGATGATTTCTCGACCGTTCTCATTTCTGTTTCCTACAAGGCCACTGACAAAGCGTGTTGTAACATCTTGATCAATGAAAGGCTTCACCACTTCGCCAACAGCGGTCATCATGTTGTCCATCAGGTCTTTATCGTCTGGATTAGATCCAAACAAAGCTCTTATTGGTTTCATGACCACCTCGTGAGGCAGGGCGTAAGACGCATCCATGAACATGGGTGACCCGTCTTCAGTCCCTAAGTACACCAGCTGAGACAGCTTCTGCCATCCAGGACCAAGGGCTCTGATCGCTTGGTCTTCCTGGTCCGTCATGCCAAGCTTGTCCATGCTGTACTCAGACAGAGCATAGCCTGTTACACCAGATGTCAACAATCCCATAGCCCTTCTCATAGCCATTCCTGTTCTACCTGCTTGGTAGTCTTCAGCCATAAATCTGAATTGATTGGCCGTCGTTCTGTACATCTCGTAAGGGAACGAGACAAACGAACCAGCGGCAGGGAACCTTCTCAACTGCTTTGCACCCTTTGAGATATAGCTGTATGTGGGGTAGCCCCCTCTTACACGAGCTGCTGCTTGGGCTTCTGCCTCAGCCACGGACATACCAGAGTCAACAAAAGCTTTTCGCTCTTGATAGTATCCATTGACCTTATAGAAGTCGTCACCAAATGCGTACAGCTTCTGAGAAAAGTCTTTGATACCTGTCCTCCCTTTGCCTTTCAGAATCCTTTGGATATCACCACCCATGCTGTCGTTGATAAAGGCCATGAGTTCACCAGAGTTGGCACCATCATTCAAGATACCCATCTCGATGAGCTTCTTTCTTTCTGCCCTCCATACAGAGTCAGCATACTTACCCTTGCCTTTGATTCCTCGCTTTGCACTGGCACCCCACGCTTGCGTGACAGCATCCATGGTCTTTCCAAGGTTGGCTGGGTTGACAGGGAGGTGCCCGTTCGCCATAGCCAGGAACGTGCCACTCACCAGGTTTCTTGATGTGGTGGTGGGGGAGAAGACAGTCTTACCAACCTTGACAGCTGAGGTCACTGAAACAGCAAACTTCATGATGTCATTGTCAATGCTCTTCAGGGGCATCAGGTTATCAAAAGCTGTCTTAAATCCTTCAGGCACAAAGGTTTGAGTAAGTGGCAACCAACGGTCACCGTCAGGAACCAAGGGCACCATGCGCCCCATGTCTGAAGTCATACCAGAGAACTCCTGTCCAAAACGACTGATCCCAGACTCTTTTAGAACCATGGACAACTCTGTTTGCCATCTTGTGTTTGCCAGGTAAGAGTTGAGCTTAGATGTGGTGGTCAAGTAAGCATTCATTGGGTCTTGAATCTTGCCCAACAACTGCTGAATTGGCTGTGCCAAATCATTGTTCTTAGCCCTCAGAAATGGTGCGTCAATGGCTCCAAGAATACCAAACGATGTTCCCTCTTTGCCCCCCTTCAATCCCTGCAGGTATTGCCCAAGCTGTTGGTCAGCAAGTTGCAATCTCTGTTGCTTTGTGAGGGGTGTATCTGAGGTAATATCGTTGTCAAACTGATCTGCAATAAACTCAACAGCATCGTCGTATGCCTTCTTAATGTTAGCTGGCATATCCTTGCGGGAGCCCAAAAGTATATCGAGTCTCTTCCCACCATCCATGAACAGCTCATAGGACTGTGTCAAGTACGCCCCTTTGTTTCTTTGAATCTTTTCAATCAGCTCCTGACGCGCCTTCATGCTTTCAGGAGACCCAGCTGGCGCATCTTGCAGTGTTTTAATAAGTTGACTAGACAGGCTGTCTACATGACTTCTGAAGTATTGCAGCTGATCTTTTTGCTGAGGCGTCAGGTCCATGAGTCTAGCGTCTTCCATCTTGGCTTTGCCAGTCAAGACATCATACATAGCTTCTTGAGTAACCTGCATCTCTGCCTTGCTTCTCTTCCTGCCAGCAAGACCCTCTGGTCTTCTTACCTGCTTCAGCAGTTGTCTCCAAAGTCTAGCATCAAACTGAACCTCATCTATCCATCCTGAGTCCAGCCTCTGCTTTGACCTTACAACTTCCTCAATGTTTTGGTTGCCTATACCGCCACTGCTTCTAAACCACTGATTGAATTTCTCTCTGGCCTTTTGTCCAAGGCGTCTCAGGCCAGCCATCCTGTCATTCATTTTTGCGTAAGGTGACAGCGTAGGATCTGGCTCTGGCTTTATTGGGATAAGGTCAGTGTCTGTTCTTTGTTGTGGTGTGGTGAGCTCATCAAGGACTCTTTGATCCTGCTCTCTGGTTCTCCCTTGTTCAGCCCGTTGATCTTCTCTCTCTCTTACACCACGAACCGTGCCTTGGAACTTCTCAAACTCAGCCTTGTTGCTCCCATATATTTCATCAAGCCTTGAGAGCAAGGTGCTTGCATTCTCTTTGTATTGCAGCTTGAGGTTGGGGTCGTTTGTGTTCTTGTAGTTCAGCTTCAAACGCTCCAGTGTCAAAGAGGCGTTGCTCACTTCCAAGAAAGCATCAGGGTCTTGCTCGTGCAAGTATGTTAGATAGTCAACGTTGCCCTGGCGCAGGTCTGCTACCTTTCTTCTGTTGTTCAGAATAAACTGATTGGCTTCCGCAATAAACCTGGGGTCTCTTGACTTGGACACCTTTCTCTGATACTCCAGCACCTGCCTGTTCAAGGCACCCATCTCTTCTGCATTCAGCGGCACAGTTTGTGGCGTAGCAGCAGTGCCCCTGATAGATCTTGCCGCGCTACCCGCTGTGTGCAACAACATAGTCAGCGGAGCTGTGCTAATGGTCATCTCTATTGCATCACTCGCCGCCTGCTCAAAGTCAATGCTCCCTCCCTTGAGTGCTTCATCACAGTTCCTTATGAACATAGATGTAGCCGTGGCCATAGCGCTCTCCCCAAGGGCAGTTCTCTGTCCATACGCCCACCCCTTGAACCAGCTCTCTGCTTCGAGCTTCATACCTTTCTTGTAAGAACCCATCAAGGCCCTGTTCAGTGAAAGGTTTACACCAAAGTCAGCTGCAGCAACAGATCCTAAGAATCCCCATCTCTTGAAGTAATCAGTCTCTATTTCGAACTGCTTCTCCAGCTCCGTCATGTCATAGGTTCCAGCTTCTTTTGCTGCTTCGTAGTAGTTGTACTTCTTGCCGTCTTTGATGAACGTATCAAACGTTTTGTCTTCTTTGATCAAGTTTGCCTCTACCCCCAATCCCAAAAACGTAGACATAGCTGCAGAACCTGTAATCCCCAGCTTTTTAGTAAGAAGCATAGGGGCCAAGTATGGTGCGCTCTCTGCTGTCATCAAAAAGCTTTGCTCCATAGCACTGGCAAAGTCTCCGTTTGCCAGGGAGCTTGAGACATTGAGCTGATACTCATTCATCTTCTCATTCAGCTCCTGCATCTCTTCTTCACTTCTCTTAAGATACAGGTCTACCTCTGACATCATCATCTCGCCCACATTGACAACGTTTCCGTTTTCATCTGTGTATGTCTCAGTAGCCCCTAGCATGCCACCCCCTAGGCGTGACAGCAAATACGTCATCCCATCAAGTACGCTGACGGAGCTATTTGTGAGCTTATCTACTGCCTCCCCCTCAAACTTAATCGTGCCTCTAAATCCAGGCTTTACCTGAAACAGTGGTCTATTACCAACTTTGTTGTCCCCAGAGAAGTCAATCGCATATCCTGTGCGCCTCTTGAACTGCTTCTCCAAAGAGGCCAGCTTGCTTCTTGATGCGTTGGTGAGCACTTGTTTCCCTTCAGGGTCTTCGATTTTTTCGTTGTACTCTACAGGCAGAGCATCCACAAACGACTTGCCATAATAGTTGTTGACGTAGTCAACCTCCAGCTCTCTTCTCTTGGCATCTACTTCCTTCTCAACCTTCTTCATCTCTCTGTTAAAGAGATCCCTCTTCATGCCTATGTTGTAAGGGTTTGGCCCCCTGTCTGTAAAGTCGTCCTCAGAAAACTTTACAAACTTCTTCATCCAGTCCTTGTTCTCAAGCAGGGCACGCTCCATATCCATGCCCCCCTCAACTGCCTTCTGCGTTCTTTCATCAAGGACGTAGGCTATGGCCAACCTGTCCAACACCTCACCGTATCTATTGACCGTGGCCTCGCCTGGACGTATGATGTCCCCCAACAACCCTTCAGGTAAGAAGCCCTTGTACAACTCGTCAGCTCCTTGCTGACCTAGTGCCTGTACAGGACGAGCTGAAGCCATGGCAAACTGATGGAATGTATCAGCCCCCATGGATCGAAGTATCCTGTCAAGCTCGTAGTCTTGCTCAGCGTTGGCAAGTGGTGTAGGATTGATCCTGTATGCACCGCCAGCTGTAGCCCTGTATCTGTTGGGAGGTCCGTCAGCTTGTGCAGACGCCACGTTCAGGCCACCTGGAAAAAGATCTTCAATTGCAAGGTCAAAACTAGTTACAGGAGAATCCAAATCTCCACTCTCTGGCTGCTGAACCTGAGGCGTATCTGAGGTAGACTCCGTAGAAACCTCCTCCGTACTGGATGCCGCTTGAGATGCGTCTTGACTTTTTTTTTTAGGACCGTCAGTGTACAGGGAGGCCATATAATTTCTAGCTTCTGGAGTGTCGTATCCAGCGCCAGTTATCAGCCTAAATGCTTTGTTCTGAGAGAATCCAGATTGGGAGTACTGTTCGTACAGTTTAAGCAGTTCTTCTTCCATCTTAAATTCCTGTCGTGTAAATGTTTCTCAAAGGCTTGTCTCCAAGCTCAATGTCACCAGCTCTCTTGTACTCGTTTACAATGTTTTCTTCAAGCGCTCTGAATCCGTCGCTGTACTTATTATCATTGCCAAAGATGGGGACGATAAAGTACTTTGCTTCTGGTTTCTTTTCCCAAAGTCCCACGTTAAAGAGATCTCCATACAAGTCGTTTAGGTCTTCAGTATCGTTGAGATCAAACCCAGGTACTGCTTGTCCCACATCGTCAGCATTGACTCTCTCAACAAGCATAATGCCAGCGTCTGCAAACATTCTTACTGTATTTACTTTCTCACCGTTGAACTGAAGATTGATCTCTTCAGGGAACACCATGTCTATTCTTTCTTCACCCGCGAGGCTCTTAAGTTTATCAGCATCTTCTCCGTATAAGCTATACCTAGCTTGCTCTTCAGGAGTAAAGTTGACATTGTCTGGCAACCCTGCAGCTCCGCGCTTTTCGACATTGGCAAACAACAGATTGTTGTTCGTGCCTGAAGATGCCTTTGGAATGCTAAGATTAAAACCACTTCTTGCCTCCAAAGCTTTTTCAAGAAACAAGTCTTTGGGGCTTTGGCGACCCTCTACCTCTGCTAAGCTTTGACCAGTCTGTTGGTCTGGCTCAAAGTCTTTGGGATCATATTCGTCACCGTACTCTTGCTCATACAAGGCTATAGCAGACTGCTCAAACTCTGCCTTAGAGTTGTATGCCGTTGTCATACTCGTAAGCATCGACTGAGATGCCTGATCTGGAGTGATTTTATTTGCAGCGTCGCTGTTGACCTGTCTGTTTAAAGATGATTCGAGATTTCTAAACGCACTCAAATCTGCAAAATCCAAAGGCGTTACGAGGTTAGGAACAGAATCTGGCAAATAGTAGCTTCTGTCACCAAGAAATGGGTGAAAGTATTCAGGGCCAGAGACAGCAACCTTGGCGTCTGGATTGTTTTGAGGGACTAGGTATGTCACCCCATCACTGTCTGTCTGCTCTGTGTAAGGCACCTCCTCCTGCATAAATCTATTTGCAGTAAACTCTCTAACGCTTCTTCCCTTGGGGTCTACGTAATCACCAACAGCAGTTTGATATCCATTGACGTCCTCTGTTCTGATGTTTACAGTTGAGTTCTCCCAGTTTTGATCCCTAGACCTCAAGTCCTCCAGGCTCAGAACAGGTGAACCTGTACCACCCCACTTTCTTTCTCCCTCCATGTACTCTGTATACTCGTCCCTTCCGCTATTTCTGCCCGTCCTAACTCTTGCGTGATAGTCAAAGGTGCCATATATCCTGTTTATCCTGTTCACTTCCTCACGCATTAGTCTATCAGACATTTCCTGTGTTGGAGCGTTACGAACCCTTCCTAGAGACTGTTGAAACTGAGAGTCAAACTCTTTATTGTGCTGCATAGACCACCCCTCCCTCTTTCCGTCAGCTACTTTATACAGCCTGTTAAGCTGTCCTTGACGCTCTTTCATGAGCGCCTGGTCTCGCTGGGCTTGCGCTGCAGCCATCTGCTGCATGCCAGCAGCCATCTCTTTGAATGGTGCAGCTACAAGCTCCTTAACACTGTTAGGAGTGTATTTAGGTACAAACCTGGAGTTGTTGTTGATCATGTCATTTGCATTGCAGCCTTGTCATCTTGGAACTGAGGCTGTCCTAACACTTGATCAACTGACTTGTACATGTCCATGAGTTCTTCCATTGTTGGCTCTCTCTCCTCGTCCTCTATGGCTTTTTTGACAGCCATGTATGGTTGCATCATCTCTTCTGCTTGGATGTCGCTGATGATAAACTCACCACCCATAGCCTCAGCAACCTTATTACCCTCCTTGTCGATCATGTCGATAGGATTTGTTGAGTGGGATGGCTCACCAGGCAGTGGTCCTTGAACTGGAGGCTGTCCTCCTTTGGCACCCATGATCTGAGCAAGCACCTCGCCACCCATCTGGTATTGCATCATGCCACCGCCTGGATATTTCATCCCATGCTCCGCCTCTTTGCCAGTGATCTTTTCAAAAACATCTGGGTGATTTTCTTTCAACTTCTTGAGCCCAGGGTTCATCTCGCCCCCATCTTCGTATTTACCTCCCATCATGTATTTAGGTATTTTTGTTCCGTGTTCAGCCATCAGTCCAAATGTTGCAAGGGAGCCAAGACCCCCAGCAAACTGGCCAAGAGCATTTTGACGAGCCATCTTCATGTCTTGCACATTCTGCAAAGCAGTGGCTTCAGACGCTTGAGCTTGCTGCAATTGATTCAATCCAAGCTGCCTTGTAAAAGCATTGTTGCTCAATGCTTCTTGAGTGGCAATATTCTGTCTTGCGCCACCCAGGGCTTGAAGTCCAGCTATCTCCCTCTGTTGATCTGTTAACCCAAGGTTGAGCTCTCCCTGCGCCATAGCTCTGGTGGTGGGGTTTATCCCAGCCAACAAACTTCTCTCTCCTCCCTGCTGCAAAGCACCAACTGCTGTGGCCCCCTGTCTCAACAGCGGGTCTGTAGACGTCCTTGTTCTGGACATCTCATACAGCTGATTGTAAGCGGGATCAAGGGTCAGGTCAAGGTCGTAGCCACCACTGCCTGCCTTGTCGTAGAAAGCCTGTATGTCGTCTCTGGCTACACCAGCGGCATCAATAAACTCCTGTTGAGCTGCTGGACCTGTCCCAAACAAACCAGCAAGACCACCAAGCGCTGAGCCGCCAGCGGCCACACCAAGAGACTGCAGATTTAATTCAGCCGCAGTAGCAGCCGTTCCACCATTACCATATTTTCTTTCTTTCTGGTACGCCATAGCTACAAATTTATGAATTTTGACCTAAACTGTGGTCGAGTCTAGTGGGTTCGTAATTTATGTTGAAGGCCAAGCATTCAACAGGCTTCTTTGAATCGTTAGTCAAGTACACATTCATGTACTGCCCTCTCATAAAATCACCGTTTGTTAAGGCTGGTGTCTCAATGCATACGAGGTCTGATATAATGTCGTTATCACTACCGTCTTGCATCCACTCAAATGGATAGTTGTTAGCAGCAGACTCAGTCACAAACATCCTAATTCTAACAGTCTGGTCCTGCGCATTCAAGCTCTTTATATAAGCGTACCCCTCTGCAACAGATGGTGTGTTTCCTTCTATGCCAACTAAGGTGTCACCCTTGATGTAAAACAAACCGTTTGCAGTGGGCACAACAACCCAACACGCCTCCCCAGCTGTAATCTGTCCATGCTGTTGGAGTATATCTGCATCCCACTCTAAGAATGTATTTGAAAATACTGGCTGTAAAACATCAATATTAAATGCAATTCCATCTGCCGCTGTAAAGGCACTGGAAAGGTTGGCCGTTGAGTTGGCTGTAGACGACAGTATGGTTGCGTATGAGATGCCTTCCTTTCTCACAAAATCAGGCAAAGAGCTGACCTGATACTCTTCGTTATTCTCTCCTGTAAAAGGGTTGTTATTTGTAGTAACAAAGCCCCTCCACTTGATGGAGTTGGACTCAGCAGAGATTGACTTAAATATCTTAGTGGAACTAGGGTTGTAGTTCGAGACAAAGGCCACCTCCATCTTGTACTGAAATCCATAGAAGTTGTTGCGATCCTCGTTTGAATCGTGCAACCAGAAAGAGTTCGATGTCAGAGGTGATAGCGCAGAAGATGAAGGGTGCCTTCCATTTGTGGACAGCATCAGGTTGTCTACATACCCATAAGAAGTGGGGCTGAAGCTGTACCTGGTCCTCCACACCCTGTCTCTATGAGAAAACGCCAGCGTTATACCTTCAAAGTGACTCATGATGGGATGTAGTGTTGAATGTAAGACTGGTAGTTTTCTTCGATGGTGTCGTCGTTAAGGGCTACGTCATAAACCCTGAGCATGTATACATCAATACCTCTTGGCGCACTCCACCCCCCCTGACAAGCCTTACCTATCAAAAAGTTTCCAGGTCCCAAGCCGCTAATGACTTCACCATTAAGATCGTTGTCATTTATGTTGGGAAGTCCTATCCCAACTTTTGTCGTGTTTGTGCTTCTCAATACTCCGTTGATATACATTTTCGCTATGCTGTTCTCGCAATCAACTGAAACTTGAACAACGTTCATGATCTCTTGCTCGTTGGTATAGTTATTGTATACTGTAGAAGGAATTGCCCCCGTCCCGTTAAAGTTTTGACCATATCCATTTTGAATGCCATAGTCGTAACCTGGAATGCTCAAGTCAAGGTTTCCGTAAGAACCATACTGAAACGCCAACGAACTAGCCCCATCGCCTTGGCCAAAGTAAGAAGATGAAGCCAGCCCCTCATACGGAGTAAAAATGTTATTGGAGGCACCTGCAACAGCAGAGTTAGAGTATCTCGTTCCAAAGCTCCAGCCCCCGCCCGCATAGTTGTTGTAACCTATAAACTTACTGCAAGCATACGAGTTGTCACCATCTGTGGTCGTGTATGCCTCACCTGGTCGATATCCAGATGCACCCATGATTGATGTACCCAACCCAGCTGCATCAAAAGCGGCATTGTAATTGATTTGTCCGTGACCTCTAAAAATGTCTACCTGACTATTGAAGAAAAACCCTGTATCACTAAGATCATTTGTACCACCGTCAACGCCAGTAACGTCTACAATGGTCTCCATAGGCTGCTTCGTATATCTGAAGATAAACTCGTAGCTAAAGTTTTGATCTGTATCAGGAATGAACTTGTCTCTACGAGTAATGGTTCCATCCTGGTCAAATTCAACACCTGGTCTTATAAAGAACCTGAGATCATTGAGTTGCGATTCGTCAAACTCCTCTACAAGTGTTTGAGCTAGAGGCCCGCGCCCAACGGTAATGCTTCCGTCACTGTTCTTGATTGGCAGTGGAGTCTCTCCTGTGCCCGCCAAGAAGTGATAGTCATTTTCAGTTTGATCCCTCCAGATAGCGTCTCCGTCTTGATATGTATAACAGCTGAGATTAAGAACGAGACCTGGAACATCTGGCAAGACACCACCAGCACTTAAGTCTGGAACTATTTGGCCAACGTATTCACGAGCCAACAAATAGTCCTGCTCATCTACAATGCCATCACCGTTAATGTCAAGGGCAGCGTTGTAGAATGGGATGTTGGCAAACAAAAAGTCTATGTCATCAAAAGATATGACGCCATTCTGATCTTTATCTAGATTGGCTATCTGAAAAGTGCTTTGCTCAATGGGCGACTGAACAAGCGTTAAAGATGCATTGTTTTTTAACTCAAGTGTCTCTTGATCCTGAGCCTCAGCCCCAGTCGAAAGACGGTAGTGCTCCATAGATGTCACCTTTGTAAAGGTAATCCCACCTATGTTGTAAAGGGTTTCTTGATCAAACTCCAGTACATCAATCCCACTTGTAAGCTGAGGGAAGCTAACACTGCAAATGGGTACTCTTATCTGCTGATCCTGTCCCCCCGCCTGATTTGCACCTATTGAAAATTCAAACTTCTTTTCCTCTACGAGTTCAGAAAACTCTGCACCAGGTGCTTGAGTAAATCTCAACTCAGGATTTACATTATCTATCATCCCTGAAATTTCAATCTTGTCTGAATCTAAGATTGGGGCTGTAGATAAGGGAATGGATATTTCTGCTTCCAACAAAGCTCTTGCACCAACGCCAGAGAAAGAGTTAGAAGCAGCTTGTATTACGCTGTTCTGGTCAAGGGTCACACTCCATATACCCTGACCAAGAGACACAAACTGTTGATCAATCAAGGTTCCCCCCAGATAGATAGCAACATCAACAAACTCCTCTGGAGTAGTATCAATAGATGTGACGATGTTGGCGCTTACATCAAAGGTAACTCCTGACAAACACCCACCTTCTTGCTCTCCGTTTAGGCTAGACACAACAACCTGAGCTGTGGCTTCTCCTATACTATTGCTCAGAGCCTGTATCGTTAGTGTGGTAAAGCCGTTAGAGGGGATTGAGTAGTTTTCCAGAGTTGCTGAAAAAACATTGGCGCCTAAGGCATTTGTGGCACTGACAACAGGATTGTCTAGGACAAGATCTTGCCCGCCAACATTGGCTATAACAAATGTGCGAGTATCAATCTCTCCCTGTGGGATATCAGGGAATACACAAAGACCAAATCCGTTGTCGTCAACAGCAGCAGAACGAAGGCATGGTGAGCTGAGATCAACAAATACACAAGAGCCGTCGTTGATGTTGGCTTCTGAGTTGTAGTTAATAGCAGATGGGTCCGTGCAGCCCAGCACATTCGTAGATTCATCACTTGTTGTTTCGATGACATCAGCTGGGTCCAACACAGTGAGCAGGTACTCCTGTTTCACTGGATCATATCCACCCACGATCCTTACGTCATTGTTGCTGTTTGATGACGACTGAGCGATTGCTCTTCTAAACTTCGACCTAAGGTAGCTGGACATCTGAACATCAGAAATGTTTTCCAACCCCTGCCCATCGACAAAGCGGAACACCTTGCCAGAGCTCTTGTGAGCAAAGTAGTAGGTGTTGTCAATCCTAACAACTGATTCAGGGTTGTTGTCACACCCAGCTGTTACAGAGAAAACCTGCTCCTTACCAAGTATATCGTTCGATGCAATCAGCTGTTCCTGACCAACGACATTTGCAAGTATGGTAGCTGACACTGGCACCTTGGTGCATCTATCTTGCTGTATAACAAACAGATTGCCACCCAGCTCATCTATGAAGTTGATGTTTCCAAACCTTTCTTCAAGGTCTTTGAAAGGAAACAGCGATGCATTGAAAGAAGAGTAGTTGAATGCGTCTGACTCTGGGTTGCTTTTCTCTGAGTAGATAATTCCAGCCTCTCTCCTTACAGTTTTTGCATTTGTGGAAGCAACGTTCGACCTTCCTATAGACTTGATTTTTGATGGAAAGAGGTCAGTTGATCGTGGGCTTTCTAACAAAAGGTTTTGAAAGTTGCTACTAAAATCAGTTGCCCCATCAACTCCGTCTGTATCTACTGACAACAAGTCTGTCCACTGAGTGTCTTCATGAAAATTTAAATTTGTAGCTGTTGGCCTAAAGAAAACATCCCCCTCATAAACCAACACAGGGTTTTGAGAATAAGTTGATGCCCCATATGGGTTGATTTGAAGATCGTATACATCTCCAATTTCACTGTAAACTTGAAATTCTACTCCTGCAGATTTTTGAGGGCTGAAGATTTCAAACACCACATTTTGATCCCAAAAAGAACCACCGCCCAATAAGTCAGAGAATGCAAATCCTTCTGCATCTTCATTATTTGATATGACTACAAAATCCCCAAATAGCTCTGCTCCTGGATCAACCTCACTGGCCACAAGGGGGTTTGTCTCTGACTGTAGTGGGTCAAAATTTCTTAATTCAACAACCTCAAAAACTGCGTTATTAGGGTATTGCCTCGTATCAGAGTCACCGTAAGAAATAATTCTCAGCTTGTCGCCCTCTGTAAATTTGTAAACAGACAAACTTCCATCTTCACCTCTAGCTCCAAATTCCTTTGCATATGAAATAGAGGATGACTGTAGCAAATTTAAAGACACATATATCTTGCCGTTTTCTAGAGATAGACTCGCTTCTTGATCTTCCTCACTTATGTTGTTAGTGGGCTCTATATAGGCGTTGTTTGTTGTGTATTGAATAAAGTTACTTATGGACTTATTTCCACCATAAACAATCTGATATTTTTGAGCCCATGACGGAGGAGAGCTTAACAGCCTTATGCTTACTGCCGCTGTTCCTTTGCTTTCCCCTCTTTCATTTAATGAAAAACCTTCTACGTATACAGATCCAATGGGATTTACAAAAGACCTTCTTCCGTGAACATCATAAAACACCACTCCAAAATCATGATCTGAGCTAGATTTAAAAGACCTCCTGTACAGATTTTGTCCAACATAACCACCACTTGATATTGTGTATTGAAATGTTGGTGTAGACAAGAAATTTAAAAAACTGTTTTGAAGAGCAAAGGTGAAGTTTAGTCCTGGGTATTGATCCCAAGAGCGGTCCTCGTCAAAAGTAAAGGAGGAGTATCTGTAAGAGTACAACTCACTGGCCCTACATATAAATACACTTGCAGATGAGTCTGTTCTGACAACTCCACCTGGAGGTCCTTGGATAAGAGGCATTGTTGTTCTACCCCCATAGTCTGTGCCACCATTCTGAAATTCTCCCTCAACAGACAAAACAACATCTTGCTCTGTTG
>Ga0208159_1000254_pt1 | contig 22582 bp, 26 predicted proteins | sample 9_EtaG_FD_184082 | JGI IMG/M metagenome (GOLD analysis project Ga0208159, IMG submission 184082) | Marine viral communities from the Subarctic Pacific Ocean - 9_ETSP_OMZ_AT15188 metaG (SPAdes) (version 2) | ecosystem: Environmental > Aquatic > Marine > Oceanic | place: Pacific Ocean | collected... | reverse complement strand
TATGCCAAACGTGATGATGTTAAAGAAGATATGCACGTAGTAATGGATGCATTACAAAGACTAGAAGATAAATTAGATAAGATATTAATAGGTAAATAAATATGAGTATCACTCAACAGTTGCAACAAGAAATATCTACAGTTGCTAAATCCCCTGAAGAATATAATAATATAATTATGGCTATGCAGAAGATGTCAGAGTATGATCGTAATCCTGGCGTTAAAATGATGCAAGAGGGTGGTCTGTTACAAACTCAAGAACAAGAGGGTGTAGGTGCATATGTACCACCACCTAAACAAACATTTGACATGACACCTGAAAAGAAACCTGTTGAAATGCAACAAGGTGGTGGGTTAATACCTTTACCTGGTCCTAATATAACAGAAGGTGGTATGGCAGGTGCTTTAGTAGGAGGTGTAGGAAAAGCTATTGGTAATCAATTTTCTACTACAAAAGGAGGTACAACCGACACTAATCCTGATATAAAAATAGGTGCTTACGATAAAAAAGCAGGAGGTAGAACAATAGGTGATATAACTGCACAAATGATTTCTGATCCTAGATTAGCAGAGGGAACAAAAGTAGCACCTACACAAATAACAGAACAAGCAAATCAAATGATAACACAGGGAACAGGTCAGTTAGGTGGTTTAGCACCTGTTAATACTGCAATAGCTAGAACAGGAACTGCTCAAGGAGTTATGCCAACATCCATAGATACAATGGATGTTACAACTACAGGAGATCAAATAGAGGGTGTTTTAGGTAAAACAGACGATGTTCAAGGACAAGTTTCTCAAACAATACAGGGTCAACAACAGGACAAAAGTGCAGTATCTGATTTACAATCTGCACAGGGTGTTGCCACTCAAATGGTTAATCCTGTTCAAAGACAGATACAATCAGGTGAGTTAGTAACAGGTGCAGCAAATGCACAGACTGCATCTCAGTTTACAGAACAAATACAAGAAGCAACTGCAGAACCTACAAAAAAAGCAACTGTAGCAGGTCAATTAGAAGGATTAATGCAACAGTTTGAAGGTGGTAAAACACCTGCATGGGCATCAGGTGCTATGCGTAGAGTAACTGCAGAGATGGCAAGAAGAGGTTTAGGTTCTTCTTCTATGGCAGGTCAAGCACTTATACAAGCCACTATGGAATCAGCTTTACCTATTGCACAAGCTGATGCAAATACTGTAGCACAGTTTGAAGCACAAAACTTATCTAATAGACAACAAAGAGCGATGTTAGCTGCTCAACAAAGAGCATCTTTTATAGGTCAAGAGTTTGACCAAGCGTTTCAATCAAGAGTTCAAAATGCATCAAAGATAAGTGATGTTGCTAATATGAACTTTACTGCAGAACAACAAGTAGCATTAGAGAACTCTCGTGCTGCTCAAACTATGAATATACAAAATTTATCTAATAGACAAGCTATGGTTATGGCAGAAGCATCTGCACTTGCTAATTTAGACATGGCAAACCTATCTAATAGACAACAAGCAGCAGTACAAAATGCTCAAAACTTTTTACAGATGGATATGACTAATCTATCTAACAGACAACAAACTGCTTTATTTAAAGCACAACAACGTGTACAATCTTTGTTCACAGATCAAGCAGCTACAAATGCAGCAGAACAATTTAATTCAACATCTCAAAATCAAACAGATCAATTTTTTGCAAACTTAAATACACAAGTGTCACAATTTAATGCTACACAGTTTAATGCACAAGAACAATTCAATGCAGGACAAACTAACATAGTAGAAAGATTTAATGCAGAGTTAATAAATCAAAGAGAACAATTTAATGCACAAAATGCAACAGTTATTGCACAAGCTAATGCACAATGGAGAAGACAAATAGCTACTTCAAATACTGCTACAATCAATCGTGCTAACGAATTAAATGCACAAAACTTGCTTGGTATAAGTAATCAAGGTTATAATAACTTGTGGCAACACTACTCAGATACTATGGAGTGGGCTTGGACAAGTGCAGAGAATGAAAGAAGTCGTATGATAGAACTTGCAAAGGCACAGTTGGCAGCAGATGCAAATACTGAAGCACAGAAATATGCTTCTAATACTGCATCATCAACTGCATTTGGTAAGTTAATTGGAACATTTTTAATGGGTGGATTTGGATAATGGAAACTAATCCTGCAATATTTGCATATAATAATATGGTAAGTGCTATAAAAGATATGCCTAAACCAAGTGAAAAACAATCGGCAAAAGATAGTTTAATGACTAGAAAAATGCCTAAGAAACAAAATATTAACAATACAGATGTTAATATGCGTGTAATGAGTTATTTTCAAAAGTTTAAAACTATGAAGGAAGATGTGATAAATGGAAGAAACAGCAAGAAGAAGTGAGTTTAAAGATGATCTATCTATAGATGCTCCTATCCCAGGACAGTCATTAACTGCTCCTTTGGGTGATAGACCGTGGCAAAATCCACCTGAGTATGTAGAAGTAGAAGATGCTCTAGAGTATTATATACCTAAAGTGCTTGATCCTGAATTTTCAGTAGAGTTACTTGATATTATAGAAATGGGTATACCATTAACAACTATAGCTAACTCATTACAACTAGCTAGTGTTATGGAAGGTAAACATAGTGTAGATATAGGCATGTTAGTTATGCCTGTACTTGTTGAAATGTTGTCTTTGATAGCAGAAAATGCTAATGTAGACTATGATATGGGTATAAGTAAAAAAGAAACTAAAAAAGTTAGTGATACTAAACTTGGTAAAATTATACAGAAGATGAAAGAAAAAGCAAGTGCAGAAATGGAAAAGACTAAGAAGGAAGAAGAAGTAGAAGAAGAACCACAAGAAGATTTAGTCTTACAAGGATTAATGGCAAGGAGAACATAATGGCTTTAAATTTTGGTGCAATTTTAGGTGGTGCAGCAGAACAAATAGTTGACATGCAAGAAGATAAAATACAAAGAGTAAATCTTCTGACTGATAAATATTGGGATCAACACACACAAAATATGTTTGATAAAAAAGCAAGAGAAGATGCAAAAGCAGAATTAGTTGAAAATAGCATACAAAAATTAAGTTCTTTTTATGATGGTAATGTAGATGCGGCTGCTGCATTGTATAATAAACTAGGTGGTAATATTGAAACTGCAGATGAGTTTTATAAAGCAGCGTTATATCAAAGAGATACATTAGGTGAAGATATAAAACCTATGTTAGGTTCTATAGATGAAACCTTTGAATCATCAGGTATGTCTGCTTCAGATTATGCAGAGTCATTTAGAAAACCTGTAAGTTTAGATATTACAGTTCCTGAAGGCACAGATAGTAAAATTGGTAAAGAACTGCAAAAAAGACAAACTGAGATGCAAGAAGCAGGATTATTACCAAAAGGTATTAAAACAGATAAACCTACTTTTGCAGAACTTAAAGGTTTTGATAGGTCTAAGTTTAATACATCTACAAACATAGATGTTATAAAAAATAATTTAATTATTAAAGTAAATAACCTTGATCCTAATAGTGAAACATATGAACAAGACAAAGCAAATTTTGAAAGTAGAATAGCTAAGATTAATACTTTACAACAAAAAGCAGAAGAAAGTATATACATACAACCTACAGAAAAAAATCAAGCTAGAAACGTAATAATGAAATTCGTTAATGATGCAATACGAGAGGAAAATAATATAGATAAAACAGGATATGAATTTTATACTGATGAAAATAATCAAACACAAAGCAGAATTGTAAATGCAACAACTGCAAAAGCATTTAAAGCATCTATTTTACCAAACATTCTTAATCAACTTACTGCAGATGCAGACCCTAGAACAAAAGAAATATACACAAAATCAGCAGAGTTATTAGGATTAGAAGCAGAAGCAGAAGATTTAGCAGGAGAAAGTGTAGAAGAGTCTGCTAGTCAAGTAGCAGATAATCAAGGTGAGGATGCCACAGTTACTGCACCTAAAGTAGATACATCTGTACAAGTTCCTAAAAAAGCAATAGATGCAGTAAAAAATAATCCTAAATTAAAAAATGATTTTATACAAAAATATGGACAACAAGCATACGATCAAATATTTAAAAATGAAAAACAAACCCCTGTTACTACAAAAGTAGACCCAAGACCTGATGGAAACACTGACCCTAGTTTAGTAGGTGATATGATGGAATGGGATAGAAATTATGGAAAAACACACAACTATGATGGTACTCCAAAACAAAAACAGGTGTAATTATGGCAGAACCAAATTACTTTGACCAATTTGATGAAGAAGAAGATACAGTAGTTGTTAATCAAACAAAACAACAAGGTAATTACTTTGATCAATTTGATGAAGAGGAAAGTTTTGTTACTGTTAAATCTGAACCAAACGAAGAAGATGTAGCAGAAATAGACGATTTAGGATTAGAGTTTAATTATGATAAATGGAAAAACTCTGATAAGCTAAAAGATGCATCTATTCGATTTGCAAAAAATCATTTAGGTTATGATGAAATAAATGCAGATGATGCAGTAGATGAAACAATAGAACACTTTAGAAAATTTAGTGTAAACGAATTAACTGCTGCTCGTGATTATAACTATGTAAGTGCATTAGTAGCAGATAAAAAACAAGACCAATTAACAGACTATAAACAATTATATACTGCTTTTGAAAAATTACCAACTGCTTTTAGTAGAGATGCTGCTCCTGGTGCATTTTTAGATTATGCAGAGGGTATTATAAAAGCACCATCAACATACTTGGGATTATTACTTCCTGCAGCAGGTAAAGTTGGTGGTCTAGCTGCCCAAAAAACTGCACAGTTAGGTGTGTCAAGAATAATAAATGCTGCACTCTTAAATCCTGCGAAAAGACCTCTCGTGTCAACTGCCATAATAGAAGGTGTCGGTGGTTCTCTCCAAAATGTCGCAGAACAAAAAACTCTCCTAGAAGCTGATTTACAAGATGAATATTCATTCCTGAGTACAGGACTTGCTGCAGGTGTGTCTGCTGCTACAGGTGCAGGTGTTGGTCTTATGGCTTTAAAAGGTAAAGCAGTAAAGTATATAGAAAAAGATACAGGTGAAATAGTTGAAGAGTCAATAGATGCTATAACAAAAAGAAAAGAAGTAGCTACAAAAAAAGCAACAGAAATAATTAAATCTAAAAAAGGTAAAAAAATAGCACAATCTTTAAAAGAAAAACTAGATGCTCTTGATCCTGAAAAAGTTATGTTTGGTAGACAAACTGCAAGGGAAATGGCAGAAGCAGAAGGCATAAGTGATCCATTAAGATTAGCTTTTAATCCTGATAAATACGATCAAGTATTAGGATTTTTAACAGAAACTTTAGCTAATACAACACATAAAGATGCAAAAACAGGTGCTTTAAAATTAGGTTTAAAAGACGGTGAAAGAATAACAGATGGTATAACTCGTGTTATTAGAAGTATGAGAATAGATGATGCACCTGATGTAGACAATGCTTTTGGTAAGTTACTAAGAGATTATGATTTAAATATGGATGATTTAGGTAATTTAATTGCAGCAGATGTTTCTGAATCAGCTAGAATACTACAAAAAGCAGGACAAGCTAAAAAACTATTAAGTTCAGAAGTATCTAGATTAAGTCAATCTTTAGATGATGTAATGAGTTTTGATTTATTTGGATATGATAAACAAATAAAAGATCAGATGGCAGATGCTAAAAAATTATTAGAAAAACATGATGTACGAGGTTTCGTAGAAGCGATTGATCCTGATGGTGCAAAAGGTATATTAGGTAAAACAATGGCAGGTGCTAGAGAACTTGATGCTTTACGTTTAGGTCTTATGACATCGCAAACTGCAACAACTGTAAGAAACTATGTATCAGGTATAACTAATGTAGGTTTTGATACTTTAACTAGAGGTTTAGATTTAGGTCTTAAAAAAATTGCAGGTAAAAGCACATTATCTCCAAACTCAGAAGTTTTTGGTGTAGCGTATGGTTTGATAAATAAAAAAGAAGCTGCTGCAGTTGAAACTATATTTGAAATGGGTTTTGAAGAAAAAGCATCTAAGTTATTTAGACAATTAGCAGATATAGGTTCTGTGGGTGGTGGTATGCCTGATAGTAAGGTAACTGCATTAGGTCATATAGCAAGAAACGCTAACGCATTAAATACTATATCAGATAACATGTTTAAAAGAGCAGCATTGGTTGGTAATTTAAAGCGTTCATTAAATCAATTATATAGAAATGCAGCAAAAGACCCAAGAGCATATAGAGAACAATTTGGAAAAGAACTAGATGCAGATGATTTTAATTTAATAAGTATAATGAAAAATGGTAGATTTAATGATGTATTTGGAACAAAACAAGGACAAAAAGCATTAGATAAAGTTGTAAATGACTCATTATTTTTTACATTTCAAAGACCACCACAAAATGCTTTAAGTAGAGCATTAGTAAATAACATGCATAGAGTTCCATTTTTAGGAAGTTCTTTTGTGCCTTTTCCTAGATTTATTATGAACGCTATGAGATTTACTTACGAATATTCTCCTGCTTATTTAATACTAAACAAAGAAGCTAGAGAACAAACAATAGATGTAGGAAAATCTGCACTAAATAGAATACCTTTAGTAAATTTAAAAACAAATGACGAAGTAATAGATTCATACACAGAAGCATCAAAAGGACTTGTAGGTTTAGGTGTACTAGCAGGTGCTACTGCTTTTAGAATGAACCAACTTGAAACTTTTGGTTTAGAAGGTGGTGAAAGGTGGTATGAGGGCAGGAACTCAAAAGGTGAAACATTTGATATGAGACCATTTTTTCCTGCTGCACCTTATTTATTTTTTGGTGATTTTATAGCTAGACAAATGATGGGTGAACCTCTTAAACCACAATTTGTGCAAGGTGCTATACAAGCATTGTCAGGAACACAATTTAGAGCAGGTCTTGGTTTATATGCATTAGAGGATGCAGTTGGTAATATTATAGAACAAGGTGTCACAGGTGAAGCAGCAGGTGAAATAGCTTCTAGAGCAGGTGCTAATATTATTGCAACATACACCATACCTTTTACTGCAGGTCAAGATTTATATAATACTTTTGTAGCACCTGATGATGAAAGAGTTGTTAAAGATAGAAATGTAGAAGATTTATGGAGTTTATTAGTTTATAAAAGTTTATCAAGACTTCCAGGCAACAATGCTATTGAAAAAAAGTTAGCAGAGTTTGGTGTAATAAGAGAAGCACCTGATGTATTAATAACAGGAACATCTGAAGAAAAGATAAGACGTAAAATACCAATATCTAGACAAACTTCAGGTATCTTATATAATGAAAGAAAAAATAGATTTGAAAAAGAATTAGATAGATTAGGAATATCTAGATCATCTGTTTATGGTGGTAAGAGTGGCATACGTGAATATGACTATTTATATAAACTTTTAATAAGAGAATATGTAGATGAACACATCATACCTTTTACTAAAACTAAAAAATATAAAGATGCACCTGAATTAAAACTTGGAGATAAAAAAATATCTAAGTCAGAACATCAAGCAACATTATTAAAAGATAGAATATCTAAATTTAAAACAGAAGTATCTTCATCTTTAAGAGAATATCAGGCAGGTGAGTCTGCTAAAAATATATATGGGTTTAATCCTATAGAAAGATTTAGATTTGAAAGAGTGCCTGAAATATATAGAAAACTTGCACAAATAAAGTATTCAGAACAAAAAGGCACTCCTAAAAAATATTGGCAATGGGATTATGGTTTATTAAATAATATTGCTAGAAGTGAAATGCAAAAAGCAAATGTTGAAAGCACTTTCATGGATTATGAAAACTACTCTGATTAATTACTCGTGTTCACCACCAGGATCATCTGAATCTAATTTAACTTTTTTGCCATTAATCCATAGATGTTGTCTTGCTCTAGGAAAGCTATGATAACCATCTTTCTTCATAAAAAACTGTGGATTTTTTTCTGCAGTTCTAAATATTGCAAATGTTATTGCTATACCTGCAATTAGTATTGTATGAATTATAGCAGTAGTTCCAAAGACATACATAGAACCAAAGTACATAGAAAATATAATGCACCACATCCAAGCTAATAATTGAAATACTAAATGTCTTGTTTCAAAATCAGGTATTTGAGATAGTGGATTATATTTATTATCCATTACTACATTCCAACAATCATACATATATTTAATCATAGTTTATATCCCATCTATAAAATATATGATCGTCTATTCTAGCTATATATGTTTTACTACTAGCCCATGATGGTGTAACATAGTATGCATGGTAGTGTGTAGCACCTTCTACAAAATCATCTACGTTACCATAATAAACACCATGAGCAACAGTTATAGCTTGATCCCAAGCAAACCCCTCTCTAGGTTTATCACTTTTACCATCACAATACCAACTAAATTGACAACGATCACGTACAGGATAGTCAGGTTTCCAACTATATGTAGGACCTTGTTTTACAACTTCACATACTGTATCAGGGTATCTTTCATCATAAACCCTATTCATAGTTACTTGTGCTACTGCTATTTGACCTACTAAAGATTGATTTTTAGCTTCATGGTATACATTTAATGCTAGACACATAAGTGCTTCTGCTATCATCTATTGTCTCCACTACCACTTAATACACCTCTCTCTTTTCTTGATTTTAATTTAGCTAGATTATCTTCCATGATTTTACCCATATCCTCTTCTAACCAATCACATAGCATAGCACAGTACCAAAGAACATCACCTATTTCATCTCTAATATTTTGTTTAGGATTGTTTAAACGATGTCCATCTCTTATAACTTTTTTAACTTTATTAGCTACCTCACCTGCTTCGCCAACTAACCCTAGAGTTAAATACTCTAAGGCTTTATCTTTTGGAAATATAGCAGTCTCTTTTGCTTGTATTTGATAGTCAATAGCTTTCATAACACTGTATTTACTTTCCATAAATTTTTTTACCTCTTCCTTTAAATTCATAATTTTTTACCCTTTTTAAATTTTCAAAGTAGGCAAAGTTAAAACCTCTTAACCATTCTCTATATTGCATAGAGTTTATGTTAAAAGGATTTTTAATTTTACCTCTTTTAAATGATTGCACCCCCTTTTCAAATTGTATTTTTAGAGGTGCATCATATTTACTAAGACCAAACCTACGATGATTTGCCATCTTTTTTCTTCTCCTCTACAGGTTGTTTTTCTTGAGGTTTTACAAAGAATTTTTGTAACATCTCTAACTTGTCGTGGTAGTCTGCAATTTTACCAAGTTCTATTTCAATAACTGCTTGTATATCTTGATGTGCATCTTCACCAATTCCCACAGGATTTGTAAGTATTACTTCCATATTAGCTATGTGTTTATTAATCATACCCATATAATAAGTTCTAGCTGCTCCAATTAACATTTCTCTCATATTGTTTCTCCTTCTAGTTGCGTATTGTGAAATAAAGCCATAAAAGTATCTTTATTAATATTAAACCATTCTCCCTTTTTTTGTTTTGCATATTTTTTAAGAACCTTATGTATTTTCTTTTCTGCTTTACCTCTATCATTTGTATTTCTGTAAGTTAATATTTTATAGTCTCTAAACGGTGAACTTGTTTGATAACTTTTTAGTCTATCTTCTGTGTCAACTGCTTTTCCAACTTTAATCCAATTTTTCCAAGCAGTATTTATTATACCATAAACTTGACCTTCTTTAACTTTTTCTATTTCTTCATGTGACCAAGCATGATCTAAAGATTTATAAATACCAGGTTTATGTAAAGGATTTAAATCTCCTTTTCTTTTACCAGGTTCTTTATTAAGATATTTAGGTATAACCTTTCCATTTACAATCATACGATTAAGATTTTTACGAGCATGTGACTCTACAGTTTGAATAGGTTTGCCTTTACTATTAGTATACCAAGGAATACCATTAATATTTGTGGTTTTACCCTTTGTATAGTTGTCTAAATCTATTTTTAGTTCATTTCTCATATTTTTTCTCCTTTGTAAAAAATTTTTCTTTATATAAAGACCCTCAGAGGGGTAAAAACTACCCTCCGAAGGGTAAAGTACCTGATTATGAAGACTGTATATCTACAACTTCACAAACTCCTGCACTACAAGCTAACTCTTTTGAGCCTGTTGTATGGTCTTCTTTTTCATAATTTTGCAGTAATTTCCAATCTATCATGTCAGGCATACGCTTGTCAAGTTTTTTATACTCCTTTTCTGTTATTTCTTGGTATGGTGCTTGTGCATAGGTGTGATCACTATGTGGTAAAAAACTAATTCCTGATATATCATCAAAGTTTTTATACACCCATGCTCCTACTTCCATCCATTCATCTTCTTTTACAGAAATTGTAACAGACGGTTTATGTTCACACCAATACTTTTGATATGTTTGCCATAATTTTAATTGATCTATAGCAGACATTTCATTTCTAGTGATAGCACCTTCAGGTGACTTCATAGGAAAACTAAATACTGTAGTGCTATCAGGTTTCATTACGTCAGGTTCATTAGGAATACCACTTTCTATCATAAATTGTGTTAATGGGTCTTTGTTGTCACCACGTACAGTACGAATATAATATTTACTATGTCTAGCATGAATACCACTCGCACTATCTACAAGTTGTGAAACTGTGCCACTAGGTTTAACACAAGTAATAGCAGTTGATTGTGGTATGCCTAATTCTTTTGCAAGTTTTTTATTTGTTTCAATAGCAGTCTCTTTTAATTCTGTTAGAACAGTTTTTAAATAGCTATCATCAAATACCTCTTGACCATCTTCAAAACGTGCATTGTTATAATCATTTAAAAGTTTACTATCCATAATACCTGTTAGTGATACACCTAATAATCTTTCTTCCTCTGTATTATCTTTCCATATCTTACGTAAGTATTTAAAATTAGTAAGAGTCGATTGAAATGTACCAAGTATTGTAGCTATTTCTACTTTGTTTTTTAGTGTTTCTAATGTATCATCTGCTCTAACTACAACTTCAGATAAATTACAGAATTGATAAGGTCTAAGTATAATTTCACTACAAGGATTACAACCAAAAGCATAATCTGTTTTACGTCTACCATTTTTTTCTGCTTGTTCTACTGCAGACTTACGATTAAAAATACCACGTTCTCCTGATTTACTTTCTACTAGAGATAACCACTCACGCATAAAAGTTTCCATTTGTACTTTACCTTTATATGCTACACTATTGTTAGCTAATGCTCTATGTCCTTCATTTTCCCACCACTGACCTGATTTAGCATATCTCATTTGATCGTCATTTAAGTTTGAAAGACTGATGAGGGCAGATCGCCTTACCCCACCAACGACTACTACCTCACCAATCTTACACATTATATCGTGACATTCTATTGGATACAATCTTCTACCTGCTGCTCCTTTGAATATTCCGATACAAAACCGATATAAATCAATTAATGGTTCAGGACCTGATGCCCTACCACCAAATGTTTTAAGTCTAGCACCTGCAGGTCTAACATCTTCAACGTCAAACTCAGGAACTTGACCTACGTATAACATAGCAATTAGTTCTCTTACTGCTCTCGCCCAACCTGCTCTTGAATCACCTACTTTTATAACTGTAGTGCTATCTTCAAAATGTTCATTAACTATAGGTAACTTATCTATGTTTTCTCTCTCAACAGAAAAACCTACACCTGTGCCACACATAAGTATATACATACATTCATCAAATGCTCTTGGACTATCTACAGGCAAATAGGAACAGTTATATCCTGCAACATGACATTTATCAAGTGCTTTTCCTGAAGTCATTAATGCTCTCATACTTGGCATAACATCTAAATTAGTTATGGCATGACTTATTCTATCTCTTAATTCATAATATACTCTACTATCAAAGTTATAATTTTTTATAACATGATCTCCAATATAATTTAAATATCTATCAACTGTTTCAAACCATTCTTCTCTTCTATTATCTTCTGATAACCATCTTGCGTATCTAGACAATGCTATAAAATTTTGATAGTCTGTAGGTAGACTTACTCCCATGTTTGATTTATCTGTCATATTTTTACTCCTGTGTTACTCTAATATTTTTAATTTTTACACCACCTATGTCGTGTATTAAATCCTGTATAGCATCCTCAAAATCATCTTCTACCATACCGTCTGATGGTACTATATACTCTTCAGGGTCTATTTCTAAACTAACAAATACTTTAACTTTTATTTTTTGCGTTGTCATTTGTCTCTATAGCCTTTATTAATTCAGATAAATACCACTTAGCCTTTTTTAAATCTTCTAGACCATTTTTGTATCTATATCTCCATAAATATTTTAATATATTACCTTGTAAATAAAATTGAAAACCATCTTCTGTACATGCTTTTATAGCATCTATACATTCAATACCTGTTTGATTATAGTGTGGTGGATGATTTACCATATCACTAACTAACTCTCGGTTTAACATCTTAGATTTTTTATCTGTTGGTATAACATCTTCAAAATCTACCATATCTTTTATACTAGCTGCCATTATTTTTTCCCCTATTGTTATTTTTAAAATCTATAGTAATTATATTTTCTTTTTTGTCAAGTATTTTATCTGTTGATTTGTATTTATATATATTATCTTCAAGAAAAAAATTTTTATTAGTTCTTGTGATGTCATCAAGTTGTTCTAAAAAAGATGGTGGCATACATATAGAATTACACATCATACTAGCAATATGTGTTAATTCAATTTCATCTGCATCAGTTAACTTGTTTCGTTTATCCATATGTATACTCATAAGTAATTGTCCTGACCATTGAGTACTAATACCTGATCCTTCCATTACAGGGTGTATAGTTATGGTAATATCATTATTATATTTTTCTTCCATTTATTTGCTCCCTATTTTTTTCTTTTTAAAACCTATAAAGGCAGGATATTTAATTTTGCCTTTTTCTTTTAACCATTCTTCAGGTATTATTCTATCGTAGTATTTAAAATTATGTTTTATACACCACTGACCGTAGTTAGACTTTGCACCTTTTCTTAATCTAGTTTTACTATTAGTAAATACAAAACGTATATCTAAACCAGGATGTTGTTTTTTAATACAGAGATGTTTTCTTCTGTCAACAACTGTAAATATACCTTTTGTTTCTATTATAATACCATTATTAAGAACAAAGTCAGGGGTATAGGTGCGATATGCTAGGTCTTCCCATTCTATCTTTATTTTCTCATAAAGAAATTTTATCTTGTGAGTTTTTAGATAAGATGCAACAGTATCCTCTAAACCACTCCTATACCCATTTTTACGTGCTATGTATGTAGCACTATAAGCAGACATCTATAACCAATATCGTGTAACAGAACCATAGTCATAGCCAAGTGCTTTCATTTCTTCACGCACTAACTTTTCAGCTTCTTTACGTTGTTCTATAGCATGTCGTAAACCTTCTGATCTACGTTCTCTATATTCTTTTTTAAGTTCAAAGAGTTCTTTTTCTTTTTCCTTAATCATTTCTGCCATATCATCTATTTTTATATCTTTCATATATTTTTCTCCTTATTTATATTAACATAATGAACCATCTTAGGTTCTTTTGCTTTTGACATTTTAGCAGGTAATGTTTCTAAAGTTGACCAACAAGCCTGTCTAAAATCACAAAAAGTGCAGTTTTTACTTAAAACCATATTACCTGTAGGTTTACCTCTAAAGTATTCAGGTTCAGGACTAAAGCAACGCACTAATTCTTTACTATCTACCTTTTTTATATTGTTTTTTATTTTATTTAATTCTTTATCTACATTTATATTTGTAGCAGGAACATACTTAAAATTACCATTTGCCTTATTTACAACCCACCAACCACCTACTTTTGAATTACTAGCCAAAGCGTATCCTGTAAGTTGTCCTATGTAACCAAAACTATCACCTTCTGCTAAACTATCAAAAGATTCAAATTTATATTTATAAGACCAATCAGATGCAGATTTTATGTCATCTACTGCACCATCTACAATTAAATCATATGTTCCTGAAACAGAAGTGTTATCTATATCTAAACTAACAGTATCACTATTTTTATAATCTACTTTAGCTTCTGTTAGTAATCCTTTAAATATAGCTTCAACTATATCACCTATTAGCATATTCATAATAAAAGTATTTGGTTTAGGTAACGCTTTTTCAGGGTAGTTTTTTTCAAACCACAGTTGACAAGAAGGTCTTCCTATATTTGACATACGTAAAGAAAAACTTCTTTTTTTATCAGAAGAGAATTGACGATTTAATGACTCTTCTATGTCTTTTGCTATTTGTTTAATAGTTGTTTTAGACATAGTTTCTTTACCCTCAGAAACTTTTCTAAGGTATTCATGTATAGCCAACTCTCCTCTATGGTTCATTACTTAACACCTGTAGACGAATCAATATCGATAAAATTATCAACTAAATTTTTATCATCTTGTGACATATCATCTGATTCAGAAATGTTGTTTTCCCATTCCCTAGCAACCCAATTATTAGTATTTTGAACCCACTCTTGAAATTGTGTAAATAAAGAATGATCATCTTCACTTATATCAACAGTTTTAGTTAAATCTAAATTAGGTGAAGGTAAGTAAAAATATCCACTAGGTATAGATTGTTTTACAGTAGTCATCTCTATTGGATAGTTAATAGGTATTAATTGCATTTTTGAAAGTGTATTTATAGGACTACCCATAACTTTAAATGCAGTGTTATTATCTACTTCCCACATAAAAGGTGTCTCTTTAAAATCAACTATATCTTTGTAAGTACTATCTACAACCTTATCAAGCATTGTAATTTTACCAAATATAACACGAGTTCTTTTAACTGACTTAATTAACTCTTTTGTTTTTTCAGGTAAGCTACCCCAATCCTTATTAAAACCTAAAGGTCTACCCAAGTTAAATGTACCCATAGTATCTTTTAAATCCATATTTAAATTATCTGCTAGTACAGTCTTCTCATACTTCTTAGTAGCACCAAAAAACTTTTTATACATAAATCTTTGCATAAAAATTCTAATACTAATTTTATTTGAAAAGTAACTATTTTTATCGTCTATAATTTTTAGTTCATAAGAACCTTCAGGTAATATTTCTTCCTTAACTTTTTTACCATTGATCTTACTATCTTGCATCAAAGCATCCTTATGTATTCTTAATATAGGTAATCTAATACTAGAGGATGATGAACCATTAGATTCACTTGATAATCCCATTGCCTTAGACATAACAGAATAATCTGTTGCATCTATACTTTTTATTGTTAATTCATTATTCATATATTTTTCTCCTTTTTTAAAATGTTCGTAGTTATATCACACTACCTCTTTCATGTCAAGCCAATTATCTCCTAATTTAGCTTCTAGTAAAAGAGGTACATTCAAATTTATGTTAAACTTTTTATTTACTAATTCTGTCATATTATCGTTTACACTATTTATAATAGCAATAACATCTTGTACTTCACTAGGATGTATATCTATTACTATTGAGTCATGTACTGTATTTACCACACATGACATATGCTTGTCAAGTCTTTTATTTATTTCTATTAAAATTAAAGGTACAATATCTGCAGTAGCAAAACTTTGTACAGGATAGTTTTTTATTTGGGTAAAGTTAGTAACCTTACCACTCGACAATCTTTTTATATTAGGAAATGCAAACTCCCTACCTGAAGGTGTTTTTATTTTACCTGTAGTCATAGCTTCTTTAGCCAATTTAGTATGCCAGGTAGCAATCCCCTCGTATTTTTTCGTGAACTGTTCATAATACTTTGCTTCAGCAGGTGTCCTCCCAAACCCTGTAGCACCGAAGAGTGGTGCGAATGTGTGTGCTTTACCTTCTTGTCTTGTAATCTTTTGTCCTGCATCAGTAATAACTTTTGCAGTATACGAGTGAACGTCAAAACCATCTTCTATCTCCTTTATAGCTACTTTATCTTGTGACAAATATGCAGCAGTTCTAAACTCTAATTGTGCAAAGTCTGCTTCCATTATCTTGCCACCTTCCCATCTTGATACGAATACTTTCTTTACAGGAAACGTACCACCTCTAGGCATATTCTGCATGTTTGGGTCTGCTCCACTAAATCTACCTGTAGCAGTTCTATGTTGTAATAGTCTAACATGCAATAGACCATCTTTCTTAACATGTGTTTCTATACCCTCTACAAAAGATGAAAGGTATGTTTCTAATGCAGATAATCTCTTTAAATCACCTAAAAATTCTACTGCTTCTTCCATGTTATTCTGTTTAGCAATATGTTGTACAACATCTAAATTATTTTTACTAACACTAAAACCATTAGCACTTACCCATTTTGCACTAGGTGGATAAAACTTTAACCCTGCAATCTCATTAGTATTATTAAAAGTATACCCTAAAGTAGAACAGTCTATACATTTTGATTCTTTTGCAAATGGACTGCCATCTTTTTTAGTTCGTCTAATCTTACCTAAACCACCACAAGTAAAACATTTTTTAGCTATAGTTTTAAATACTATATCTGAGTTTTGTTTCATTGCTAATCTAAAATCTTCTTTATCCATATATGGTGTAAAGCTATTAGACCACATCTCTTTACTTTTTGGTTTTCTACTGAATATAACCCAAGACATTTGTTCAGGACTATTTAAATTTATAGGTGTATCACCCATTAACTTTCTTACATGTAAAGATAATCTTTGTGTTATTTCATTTCTCTCTTTTAAAAACTCTTCCTTAACTTCATTTAAAGATTTCATATCTACAGAAAAACCTCTTCTATATATGTGTGCTAAAGTTAAAGCTATTTGATTAGTAAAAGTTATTGTTTCTTTTAAGCCTATACTATCTTCTTTATTTAATCTATATATTATACTATCATATAATTCTTTTGTTACTTTTAAATCAGATGATAAGTATGAAGACAATTCATCTCTAGGTATTTCATCAACATTTAAACCCTTTTTAAAATACTCCTTCAACGTATTTTGTTTTTTGTGGTCTAAATCATATCTTTCTGCACACATCTCTAATGATAATGGTTCTTTAACACCTCTCTGTAAAATGTATTCTCCTAGCATAGTATCAAAGACATCACCATCATATTTAAAACCACACTCCCACAACCACATTAAATCATAAACAATATTATGTCCTATTAGTAATGTGGTATTGTCTAGAGTTCTTTGTATTAATAAATGATGATAAGGTGATCCACCATCAACATTATACAGTTGCTCTTGTCCATCTTCTTTTAATATACCTATCATAACTAATTTATTATCAGGTTCAAATGGGTCTAAATGCATTTTGCCATTTCTAGTTGTCGTTGTGTTTTCTACATCTAATATTATTTTCATGCTTCATACCTCGCAGTGTTATAATCAAATGTGCTATGTACTATACCATGCCAACCTGTTAATTTATTTTTTACTACATTTAAATGTCTCATATTATCTTCCTCTTCTTGTCCTTCTACAGGTGGATTTTTAGCTATTAATATCATTAAATCTGCTTCTGCTGCTTTTCCTGTTCTACTACCTTCCATCATAGCTTGATTTAAAACAACCTTGTTCTCTGCTTCTGCAGACAGTTGAGACATATAAAAGATAGCACAGTTATGTAACTTTGCTATTTGTCTTGCATGTATAGCATTTGTTTTTAATGCTTCATCTAATCTAGCAAACCCTGCAGTTTTAGCAAACTTATCACCCATATCTAGTATAACAACATCAGGTTTATGTCCTTTGCACACGCTCTCTACCCAAGCCATATCTTTTCCTGTAGCATCAAATATGTTTAGCATTTTCTTTATAGGTGCAAATAATTCTGCTGCTTTTCTTGGGTTTTCTTTTATCTCCCACTTGTTCATTCCTGTAGCTGCAGTTAGGTATCTCATACCTACTCTATGACTTCCTTCCTCATTACAAAGTATCATACATTTAGCACCTTGTCTAGCAAATCCATTTGCTCCTGCTACAATACTCGCATGGAAAGATGTCTTTCCTGTATTAGGTCTTGCTCCTACCTCTATTAAATGTCCTGCGTTGACACCTTCTACTTTTCTTGTAAGTGATGATATATTAAATGTCCACCTAGCTTCCATATCATTTTTTTCAAGCAGTGTTTCTACGTCTATATTATCCCAATCAACTTTTATATTAGGGATAAAATTATCCCCATACATATTAAGAAGTTCTCTAAGGGGTTCAAGGCTGGAAATACTACCATTAACATAGTCAAAACCGAGGTTAGCAATATCCTCACCAACAACTTGCTGAAATAATTTAGATAATACTTCTTGTGCAATATCTTCTCCCATTGATTTTTCATTTTTAATTTGCCTAAACAAATCACCATATGCGTTCTTTTGTGCAGTAGTCATAGAAGGATTACTAGACAAGAACAACGCTTGTATTTCATCAGGTGTTACTGATCTATTATATTTTTGCATAGCTAAGTCTACAGATTGTTTTATTTTACGAACATCTTTACTAAATAATCTATCAGGGCATTTTGCTCCACGATGATCATCATAAAACTTTTTATCTAATAAACTTCTTATTATTGATAATTCCAATTTGTTTCTCCACTCAATGTTAACTTTTTTAAATTTATTAAGTCTTCTTCTCTACAGTATTTTAAATCATCTGTCAACTTTAATATCTTTACATTTTTTACATATCCTCTCAACTCTTTTGCAAACTGCATAGTTTTTGGTAGTGCATCAGGGTCAAGTGCTATAACTGCAGTATGAAATCTAGATAAGTATCTTTTATGTTCATCACCTAAAGATGTTCCTAGTATAGCCACACCCATATATATCTGACCACCTATAGCTATTGCACTTAAACAATCTTCAACAACCACTGCTATATCACCAAAACCTGACACAAAAGGTAAACTATTATTACCATATCTTTTCCATTTAGGTAACTTTTTACCTAATGCTCTACCTGTAGCATCTATTATTTTATTATTATGTACAATAGGAAATACTACTCTATTTTCCTTTACATCATACATATAGTTTACATTATCAGGATTTATACCTCTAGATATAAACCAATCTTTTACATATTTATTATCTGTTTTAGTAATATACTCAGGTAGTATAAAATCATCTGTAGTTGACTTATCTTTTTTATAATTACGTATTTCATCTACAGTTAAATGATATTTAGCATTACCTTTTGCATTACAACTAACTTTATAACAATTCCATACTCTGTTACCCATATTATTAGTAACAGTAAATGTGTTATACCCATTACATATAGGACAATTCATGCGTTTTGTTTCACCTAATGTAATATCTAAATCATTTATGTAATTATATATATTCATAATATATTATTAATAACATATTTTTTTCTTTTTGTCAAAGCATTTTCTGCACTTGTATATGTGTGTTTCATGTATGGTTTGACACTATTAGGATTTACATGCCCTGTAACAGACATTATTTGACCCATAGATACACCTGCTTCTACCATCTCCGTAGTTCCTGTACGTCTAAAATCCATTAACCATAAGTTATTAGGTAAACCTACTGATTTCATTATGTTTTTAGCTAATATAGATACAGTATGCACTGTGTATGGCTTATACTCCCCACCTTTAGGTTTAGGATTAGGTGCTACATATTTTTGAAATCCAAAGTCTTGTTTTTGATTTTTTAACATATCAAGTAAATCATCACTAATAGGTAAAGTTACTACTGCTCTACGTTTTGACTGTTGCAATTTTAACACACCTTTATTAAAATCTATATTTTCAAACTCTAAAGTTCTCATATCACCTATGCGTTGACACCATTCATATGCCATCTGTGCTATTAAACCTATGTTACGATATTCAAATTTAGAATAACACTTATTCAAAAAAACCAACATCTCTTCCCTTGACCAAACAGTATTTCTTTTTTGTGTAGCTTTTAGCTTGAAAGATTTAAATGGATTTACTTCGACATATCCCATCTCAATACCAAAAGAATATACTTTTCTTATAACTGCACAGATGTGATTAGCCATAGAAATGCCACGATTAAGCCACACTTCGTATAATTGTCTTGCCATTCCCCCACTGATATTTTTTAGTTTTATATCAGATAAATTTTTAGATTGGTAAGTGGTTTCCATAGCTTTGTCTAAAAAATATACATAATCTTTTCTAGATTTAACACTTAAATTATTGAAATCATTAGATTTTTTATATTCGTACACCAAACCAAAAAAAGTAGGTAATGTAGAAATAGATATAACTTTCTTGCTTTCGTGTGAAAATTTATCTATAAGAGCGTTAAATTTACTTGCCTGTTGCCTTGCTTCTGACAAATTACTGCCTAAATTAACTCTCTTTACCACCCCACCATTTACATATTTTTGTGGTGGATTAAATCTGTAAAATATAGAACCATTACTAAATTTTTGTTTTTGTACATATCTTGGTAGTTTATTCATAAACCGTTTTCCCCCCCACTACTGACCGTAAATAAAATTTTAAAAAATGCAGCAAAACCACATTTTTCCAGGAATTTAGGTGATAGCTAATTAAAGCTACCACCACATTTATTATTGTTAATATCATAATATATTATAAGATTCTAAAGCTATAATAATAACAAAAGTTATTATACCTATAATAATATCCATTAGTTGTTACCATCTTCTTTTAAAACAAAGTTTGTAGCATAAAACATCTCTTTACCGTTTGTGTCTTTTGGTGGAACTGCATCTATTAATTTTTGTATATCATAGATGTCTGTTCTCAATGTTCTAACTTGTGATAGCCATAAATCATCACATTCTAGAATGGTATCGTTTAACTCTCGTAAATTATTATGTATTCTTAATAATAACTTTTTATCTTCATAATTAATTTTATCTAGTTTAACTTTAAATTTATTATTTGTATCTCTCATTTAGTTGCTCCTATTTGTTGTTTTTAGTGCTTGTTGTCCACAAGAAATACCATCAAATAAAGATAGTACATCTCGTAAATCTCCCTGAATACCTTTAAATATTTCATTAATAACGGATACTGTCCAACCGTTGCCAACTGCTTTAAAACGATTAGATTTAGCTACAGGTTTTGTGTGTTTTGTAAAGTTATATCCATTTTTATTACTATCTATTGGATAAGTTCCCATAGCAGTATAATCTCTAGGCAAACTCTGTAGGGCTTCTGCTTCTGTAGGTAGTAGTTTTCTCCACCTCAAACCATCATCACCTACAACAACATTATCTTTTTCAACGGTTGTTAAGCAATTAGTTTTGCTATCTCCCCTGACTTCTAATTGTGTTGTAAAAGGTAAATCTAATTGGTTATCTTTTCGGACACCATTTGCATTTAACCTACGATTAACAATCCTACCACCTTTGGGATCATAGGTTGCTACCTTTGGTTCTCTGTTGCCACCTTGCATAGTTAATAATGTAGGTGATTTACCATTTTGATGATACACTCTTTTAGTAGCATTATAATTGTAATGAGCATACTTATCTGCATCACCTACTAAAACTGTACTATCTGATATTGGATATAATCCATCTGTAGATTGTTTATATTGATTAGCTAATAATGCACCACTTTTCTTTTGTCCTATCTTAAATGCCCTACTTCTAGGATTTGTTCTGCATCTTTCATTAGCTTTGTCTGATAAATTCCAAGATGCATCAACATTTTCTTCTAGTATATCTGCAATAACTAATTTTTTATCTACTATTTGAGTAGGGTCAATTTTAATATTAGTTATATACATTCTTAATCTGTTCTGTGGTGATGTAATAGAACTATTAATAAAGTAAACATAAGGTTTATATCCTATAGCCTTTGTCACTTCACTAATCATAATATCTTGATTGTCTTTAGACATCTTGACGTTTTCAAGCAAAAAATATTTAGGTTGTATTGTTTTGAGTGCATCAATAAATCTAAAAAATAATTGTCCACTCTCTGCCTTAAATCCTTCTCTCTTACCTGCCATACTAAAAGATGTACAAGGTGAACCTGCCAAAAGTAAATCAACTTGGTCAAATTTATGACTTGTAAAATCAATATCATTCACATCACCTAACTGAATAGTATTTGGGTGTTGATATTGTGTTATAGCTATTGCGTGATTTTCTAATTCTGATCCATAGTAGTTATTATATTTAATCATTTTATTTATCCTCTATTTCTATTTAAAACTATATTAATACTATCAATTATAGTATCTTGAACATCAAAGTCAATATCATCAATTATTATACCTTGTGCTTGTAATTTATCTACTGCTATAATTGACATATCTCTTATGTCATCTTCTGTAAGTTTTATTTCTATATCATTCATTTATTTTTCCTCAATGTAAACTCGTAAATGTGTTGATTGTTCTATGTTTTGTCCGTGGTATGTCAAACCTCTTCCCTTTAGTTCTTCCCTGATGTGTTGACCTCTCACTCGCATTTTATATTTCTTTGTGTTAAGATATTGTTTTATAGCATCTACAAATGATTTACCATAATTATTATTAGGTATCTCACAAAAATCGTATTTAGG
>Ga0208159_1000252_pt1 | contig 22716 bp, 33 predicted proteins | sample 9_EtaG_FD_184082 | JGI IMG/M metagenome (GOLD analysis project Ga0208159, IMG submission 184082) | Marine viral communities from the Subarctic Pacific Ocean - 9_ETSP_OMZ_AT15188 metaG (SPAdes) (version 2) | ecosystem: Environmental > Aquatic > Marine > Oceanic | place: Pacific Ocean | collected... | reverse complement strand
CAACAATCAAGAAGGCAAGTAAGTATCCCGTAGTTGAGGATGCCGAGCTTGTCGATAGCATGAAGTTGTTAGCTGAATTAAAACCAGCATGGAAACAGTACGACTCAACATCCAAGATGATTAAGGAAGGCGTACCTGATATGCACTACAAGCATTGGTCTGGTAAGCAAGGAGCAACAGGCACATGGGATGCAGTGCATGGCAAGATCATTATGATGAACAGCTATCGCAAGGTAGACTTAGCAGTACTGGCAGACATAGATCCTACTCTACCTAATCAGTTCGAGGAATCGTTTGAGGTAAAGGTAAAGAGTGATGCTATACCCAAGGATAAACAGGATGAGCTTATAGGTAGGCTCGCTGATCTGTTCGAGGAGTATGAGTGTAGTGATGCACTTGAGTTAGCTGAGAAGTGTAAGCCAAAGGAAGGGTTCCACAAGGAGAGGCATAGTATGTACTCACTGGAAACCAACATGGAAATACACGACCTCATGCCATGCACAATACAAGTAAAGGTTTAACATGGGACTAGATCAGTACGCATACAAGGTAGACAAGAGAGCAGTAGATAAACCAGTAGACTTTGATCCAAGTGTATCAGATGCAGATGAGATATTTGTTTCTGACCAGATAAGTTACTGGCGTAAACACTCTAACCTCCAAGGTTGGATGCATAAGTTATACAACGAGAAAGGGGGGGAGGATAGTGACTTCAACTGTTCAAACCTAGAGTTAACAAGTGAAGACATAGACAAGTTGGAAGCTGATGTTAACAGTAACAGTCTCCCTCCAACACAGGGTTGTTTCTTTGGGGAAAGCATTGATGAAGATAAGGAGGATGACTTGAAGTTCATTAGTAAAGCTAGAGAAGCATTCGCTAATGGTGAAGCAGTTTACTACAGCAGTTGGTGGTAGAATTATGATACTAAATGAAGTGAAAGTTGATGAGTACTACACGATAGATTTACCTGACCATGATAGACACAAGCAGGTAGTTCGTGTGGTGCATGACTCGTGGCATACTGTTTATTACAATCAAGATAATGAGGCAACAGGATATGAGCTACATAGAGAGCTATGCGTAGTGGAAGACGAGAACAATTGCCGATTCATAATAAAGAAAATAAGACTGAGAGAGGAAAGAGAAGATGTCATCGAGCTACTGTACGAACACGGAGCGATAGGACACACGGAGATAGGACACGACCCATTACCATGAAAGCAACAGACTACATAAACGATACGATATGTGATGCAACAGACAATGGCCAAGAGCAAGACGCTTTACTGGCTGGAGTTATGAGAGGACAGATCACATTAACATACAACCCAGACATCGACGCATTACAAATGCACAGGGAGATTCCTAAGTTGATGGAGTGGTACAAGGAGTTCCAACAACAGGAACAATTCAATGACCTACTAAGACTATGTCCAGCACTACAACCAGACGAGTTAGAATTGGTCAGCTAGATGTTTACATTGGGAGAGACACACACTTGATGGTTAGGCAGATCTTTCAAGACCATCCCGATACATACATCATTAACGGAAATGACTGTGCGATTGATCCCATGATGTGGATTAGCCAGCACATAAGAGCATGGGGAATCAAGCCAGTTGCTTGGTTTCATTCAGGCCCAAGTAAAGACTTCTGGACGGGCGTTGTCATAGAGAAGGATGACATGGGGCAGGTTCAGAAAAGATTCAAGAAACAATTCAACATACCAATACAGGAAGTGATGGACATATGGAAGAGAGAGACATGATAACGTACCCAGCAAGACCAACTAACGGTGGGCCTATAGATAAGGCAGCATCTAAGTATGGTGATTGGATGTATGAACCTAAGTACAATGGATGGAGAGCATTAGTCCATGTACCAACAGGTAGAATGTGGAACAGGCAAGGCGAACCTCTAAGTATTACAGACAAGTTCGACACAGCTTTAATGCAACTCAAAGAGACAGACCTAGAGTGGGCTGACTGCGAAGCATTAGAGAGGAGGCATAACATTGGGAAAGGTTCCTTGATTGTATTTGATACACCGATAAAGGGAAGAGGCCCGACCTACTTGTTTCGTAAGGGATTAGTTTATGACACGCGATTACCTTTCGCATTCTGGAACAATGAAATGGAAAGTCTTAGACCTATTGACCCTTTAGATCCTAACCCTAGTGGATTCAGTATAATGGCTGGTGCTTATATCGCTCCTTACTTTCCAGAGTGTGAAGTGAATGCCCATTGGGAAGAGATGAAGCAGTTCAATGAGAAGCAAGGGTGTGAGTTCTACGAGGGTCTAGTAGCTAAGAAGACAGACAGTAAATATCACATACAACTACGCAGTCCCAATGAGAAGTATGGGTACTGGATAAAGCACAGGTTTAAAGCATGAGTTACAATCACGAAGAAGGTAGGGACTATTCTAATTGGGACAGAGACAAGCTCCAAAAAGAATACAACAAGACAGTTAAAGAAATAGGTAAGATACATGATGAACACGGTATCAATGAGACATGGAAGGTATCAAGGAAGCTAGATGTATTGAGTGCAATGAAATTCAAAATGGAAATGGCGTTGGATTTGTGACACTAAATATGGTAATCACAGACAGTAGATGTCCTATGTAAAGGAGTAAGATAAACAAATGAAATGCAAATGGTGTAGAGGTAAAGGGTATCTGTATGTAGAGAGCGGATCATCCCTTTCGTATAGCTGCCCTGATTGTTATGGCAGTGGTGAAGAACCCGAAGAGGAAGAGTGTGAAGAGTGCGGTGAACAGGTAATGGAAAGGCAAGAATGTGAATGTAAAAAAGTACAAATTAGGTAAGTGCCAGAAGACAGGGCAAGATCATGCTCGTATCTGGATTGAGAACAAGAGGCTGTCAGAGGTTGGCTTCACTCCCAATTCTCATTATGCAATAGAGTGGATAGCAGAAGATCCAGCACTGAAGTTATGGTTACTCGATGACGATGACATAGCATCAGAGGTTCGTAAGGTAACGGACAAGAAAGGTAAGTCAGTCATTGATCTAACAGGCTGGGAAATCAAACAGTTCTTTGATGGGTACACGCACTACACCTTAAAGTATGAGGCAGGGTGCATAACTATAAAGGGGGCAAGTGAGTAAGGTTATTCTGTCCTTGTGTGATTACAGTGGCAGGTGGAGTCAGCCTTATAGAGATGCAGGATACGAGGTAATACAGGTAGATATTAAGCTAGGGTTTGATGTTCGTCTGTTTCCTAAGTTAGACAAGGAAGTACACGGTATACTTATGGCTCCCCCATGCACTGAGTTCGCAGTGTCAGGAGCAAAGCACTGGAAGGGGAAAGCTAAAGATACTCCTGAGAAATTAACTAACAACATAGCTATAGTTGATGCTTGTCTGAGGTCAGTGATTATCTACAACCCAGAGTGGTGGGTACTGGAGAATCCTGTTGGAAGATTAAAGAGATGGATAGGAAACAAAGTGTATTCATTCCACCCGCATGAGTTTGCTGGCTGGCTTCCAGTTAGTGAGCAAGAGGGAGATCAGTACACAAAGTACACCTGTCTATGGGGTAGTTTCAATGAACCAAAGAAGAAAAGTTTACCTCCAGTGCTAGGGTCTAAGATGCACACTATGTACGGAGGCAAATCAGAAAGGACTAAGGAGATGCGGAGCCAGACACCAAGAGGTTTTGCTCAAGCATTCTTCGAGGCTAACAAATGAAGACACCAAGACATACAACACACGTTAGATTAGATACCAAGTTTGATGGAACTAAACGCATGGCAATGATGGCCGTGAAAGATATGGATTGCATAGCTGGTACAGCGGGGAAGGTAACTTACTTGCAACAGCTACATGGTAAGGACAAGTACAAAGAGCTTGGGTCATTCGCCTTCGATGGCAAGTGGCCTATACAAGAAGAAACGTGAAGAGGATATTATCTTTTGGAGGAGGTGTAGATAGTAGTGCAATCATCCTACATCACATACACAAAGAAGATCTGGGTATAGACCATATTGTTTTTGCTGACACTGGAGCTGAGTCTCAAGGTACTTATCTTAATATTCTAAACTTCCATCTGATATGCAAAGAGCATGGCATTCCTTTTAGTATAGTAAGACGAAAGGGAGAGAACATTACCGAGTGGGTTACTAGGCTAGGCATCGTGCCAGTTATGGCTGGTGGCTCTCATGTGTGCAGCAAGAAGTTTAAAGGAGATGTAATTCAGAAATGGGCTAAGGAAAAATTCCCTAAACAAAAGATTACATACCTAATAGGAATTGAGGCAGACGAGAAACATCGCACCGCAAGATTCACTAAGCCAAAGGGAGATGACAATGAGTATGAATACCCCTTAGTAGATCGAGGTATCACTAGACAAGATTGTTTAGACCTAGTTGCAGAGCATGGAATGACAATACCTAAATCGTCCTGCGTGTTCTGTCCGTTCATGTCAAAGGAAGAGATTAAAGATGTGCGTAACAACCCAAAAGATTGGGGCACAATAAAGCAGGTTGAGAAACGATTCAAAGAGGAATCAAATCGCAAGCATCAGGCATGGATAGATGCTGGCAAACCTCTAAACAAGGGCGGAAGATGTAACGCTGGTCATTGGCGTAAAGACCCTTGGGCAGAAGGTACTAGGCTTTTCATTCGTAAGGTTAATGGTAAGCAGTTAACTGTAGATGAATGGGATAAAGAAGTAAGAGAAAAAAATGGAACTACATGAAACAGTAATGGGTAAGCGACTCATAGAAAGAACGCTACCAAAGATGACGGACGCATTGGATAGAATTGCTAATGCAATGGAGCGGAAGGAGACGGGGTGTTACATAGTGGCACTTCACTACTACAACAATGAAGAAGCAATGAATGAAGTAGACAGCGAGAGAACCCATGACAAGTGGGTGGTGCATGAGTCATTAGAGGAAGCTCAGAAAGAATACCGAAAGGTACTGAAGCATCCCTTAATCAGAAGTGCAGCAGTAACAAGGATCGTAGAGGGAACAGATTGGTGATAATTGACAAGTAAAGTATAATGAAAATAGAAAGCAAAATGAAAGAATGGAACGATAACGATTGGTCTAAGTTCGTGATAGCGAATGATGATAATAATGATGAGCTTGTTATCCACCTGCATAAGCCTAGGTTTATAGGAGTTGTTACTATAAAGCCCCCAATCATTAGCATTGAGAACCCCACGTTCATTGATGATCCAGGTGTAGACGCACAAGCTATAGCTAGACTAATGAGAGAGGCAGGAGAATTCTACGCAAAGCAAATAGAAGCACAAATAGAAGCATGAACCCAGAGAGATTAACAGCAGACCAGCATGACAAGATCAATAAGTTATTCGATCAACTTGCTGTGTCGTTAAAGATCAAACCACAGGAAGCGTTATGGTCAGTGATGCTTGGGCAAAGTGTCGCGGCTATCAAATCGCTTGGAGTTGCAGAAGCAAATAGATCTATCACTGAGATGTTGGAGTCAGCATTCGAGGTGGCAGCAGATGAAACAGGAGATCCAAGTAGGAACTGATATGAGTAAATACAAAGCAATATTCCAAAGCAGTAACAAAGACTTCAAAACAAACTACTACCCAACCAAAGAGGAAGCCCAAGATGCACTGATGAAAAGGTGCGGGAACTTCCATTACCTTGGTGCAGTTGGCGGGGATGGCAAGTGGGATAACGAAAGTTATTGTAGTTCAGCTCCTCGCAATGGTGGGACGGTATCAATAGAAGAGAAAGAAGATAAGTAATTCCCTAACCTCCACGCCATTCCCTTGACTTGGCGAAAAATTATGTGACACTAAAACCGTGACTCACTGGTCTGTCACAGAAAAATTCTGGAAACGTGTTGATGATTACCCACCTGTGTTATGCAGGTTAATGGCCAAGCATCGCCCCGGCCCAGCCATGTCCACCAAGGAGATCTCAGATAAGTCAGGGCTATCAGAGTATGAAGTGCTTGCTATATCAGAGATGACTTCTTGGAAGGGTGTAAACCTTGAGACATTTAGAAGATTCACTGGTGCTTGCGGCGTAGACTTCCTTGATTCCACTTGTATGAAGTATGTCAGGGACTACCTACGCAAGCGGCCTATTCGTTTTAAGTATCTCAAGACTACGCCTGATTGGGATGACTACTATATTCCACTGATAAAGAAATGGAGACAGTGCTATGCAGTTAAGCGAGGAATATCAGAAGGAAATTGAGGAGAGATGTGCCAAGAGTAAGGCTATTCAATCTAACCTAAAGATCGTAGACCGTATCAATGGGAAGGTAGACAGACTGTTGGCTCAAATGGTTCAATGTAAATTAACAATAGCCATTACTAGAGAGAAGATAGTTAAGGATGTTACGGATAAAGCAACCGCTGACATGAGAAAAGAATTCATAAAGAAAGCAACTAAAGATAAGGAGATAGAACTATTCATACAATGAAAGCAAATGAAGCATTGAATAAAATGATGGAGTGGATGGAGGCAATAGGTAAATCAAACAAGACTGCCGAAAACACTTGGAGAGAGGTCGCTCACTTCTTGGAGGACAAGGAGCTATTAGATACGCATACTGAAAAAATAGATGAGTTCATCGTTAATGATTATATTAATAACGGTAAGAAGATTACTGCCGTTTCTACTCGTAGGTATAAGCTGTCGGCGTTAAAGACATTCTTTAATTACTGTGTAGCTAAGGGGTGGATGGTTGGCAATCCTGCCTCACTGGTAAAGGTTAACATTAGGAAGGTTCCGCATAAGAAGAGACAAGCACAGAAGAAGGAAGCATTCACACCTGCTGAGGTTAAGTATATCATTGCAAACACTGAGGGATTCTGGAGATCTGCTGTAATTATAGCGGTGGAAACAGGGCTACGCTTAGGTGACATCGTTCAGCTTGAATGGGATTGCTTTAGCCCAACTCATGTTGAGGTATGGACAGACAAGAAGGATAAGAAGGTTGCTTTAAAGATGAGTGCTAGATTGCGTAAGACAATAGGTAGTCTACCACAAGAGGATGATTCATATTTATTCCCAGAAGAAAGAAAGAAATACTTACTACCAGATGATGGTGGAACGGGGCGTAGGACATGGTTTCAACAGACGTTTAAAAGAATGCTGATTAGGTTTGGTATTGAGGATAAAACATTCCATTGCTTTAGGGTTACTCATGCTAGTCAGCGTAAGAAATCAGGAGAGGATATAGAAACGATAGCTAAAGATCTGGCTCACTCTAAATCATCTACTACTGTTAAGCATTATATTACTTGAGAAAGAATCAGTACAGTAAAGGGGAGCGAAAGGCTATTCACCTAGCACTAGAAGAAGCTGATGGTGATGTAACTAAAGCAGCCCTATTACTGGATATGCCAAAGGGTAATATCTATAAGCTGATATATAATGATGAAGAGTTTAACGCAAGGTGGAGCAAAGACCCTGTTGAACCCCCGACTAAACAAGAGGTAGTTCACAGACCTGACCCTTCTCTTAAGTTCACCGAGAAATTAAAGGAAGAGGAACGGGCGTTAACGCATGGTCTGGAGGCAGTAGGTATTGTAGGCAAAGCAAGGGAGGAGGCTATAGCAGCAGCCGCTTTTAGCAGTACACATCTTCAGGCCATGCGGCAAATTACAGCGGGAGGAATACTCAAAGACTTCACACAGTTGGGTGTTCTCATGGAGGAAATCAAAGGAGAAATAACTGCCGGTCAAGAAGAAGAAAGAGAACGCACCTTGTATGAGGCCCTGTTTAATACGGTTAAGTATCGTAATGAAATCAATAGGGACATTTTAAAGGGTGCATTAATTGACGCACAGATAAAAGCAAAGCAAGATGAGAAGGGCGGGAAGTCTTCCAGTAAACCAGGATTTACGCCAATGAATAATATCATCGTGCAAACAGATGCCACAAAAGTAGAAGTTAAAAATGCCAATAAGGGAACCACTAAGTGATGAAGAAGTGGAAGCCTTAGCTGCTGCTGCAACTACAAATACAACAGCAACAGAATCAACTTGGCATCCTGATCTCAACAAGACTCAACAAAGAATCTTTGACGATGGTTCCAGATTTATATTGGGCTATGGTGAGAAAGGATCAGGTAAAACAATTGGCTTTGCTCACAAGCTGATACGCCACGCCTTCGAGGAAGAGAATGCCTTGGTTATGATTATTGCCCCCAGTATCCGAACAGGTGCTGAAGGTATATGGCATGACCTTGATACTCTAGTACTGCCACAATGGGAGGAAGGTATAGGGCTTGAGTACACTGCTTCTAAGTTAGATCCCAATACGAAAGATAGACATAGATGGGTGAAGAATAGATTTGGAGGATGGAGTAAGATCCTTCTCATTTCTATTCCTTATGCTGCTGCTGTAGAAACTAGGATCAAAGGGCCAGCACCTAGTTGTGTCTATGTAGACGAGCTTACTCAATGTGATGGAGTGGAGTACTTTCGTTACCCTGCGGCACAGTTAGGAAGAAGGCGAGGGATCAGAGGGCCACAACAATTTCTTGCAAGCTGCAACCCTGAAGGGCCAAGCCATTGGGTTTACAAGCAGTTCTTTGAAGACATACTAGATGAGGACAATGGCAAGAGGGATAAGAGGTACAAGGTCTACCATGTCCCAATCAAGGAGAACACAAAGCGTTTACCAGAGGGGTACGTCGAGAACCTTGAGTCTATTCTTAAGGCAGATCCAGTTGAGTGGAGGCGATTAATCGAGGGTGAGTGGGTTGATCGGCCAAGTGGTGAAGCATTGTTCAGAGATTACTACGCACCTGAGCTACACAAGAAAGGGGATGAGATGAAGGGTAGTGGTCTAATGCCAAAGGTTGGGCATCCTATTATAATAGGCTATGACTTAGGTCAGGTATATTCTGCCGTCACTTTCCTTCAGATGATACCAACAAAGAGGGGGAACATCTGGACTGTCTTTGATGAGGTGGATTACCTAGGTGAAAGACATCTATATAAAAGATTGTGCCAACAAATACTTCAGCGAATGGATTACTGGAACACTAAGGTTAATAATGAATTCCACTATGAACATATCACTGACTCAAGTGCTATCAATCAATGGCATCCAGGTGGTGAGGGAAGCTATGATAGTTGGGACTTTGAACGATACAGTAATGGCAGGATAAGAATGATTGGATGCCCCAAAGGTCAGGGTTCTGTTGAAGCTAGGGTAAGATTACTTTCGGGTAAGTTATTTCAGGACGAGTTCTATGTCTCAGCCCTGTGCCCTAACACAACTGATATGTTAATGAAGCTAGAAGCTGACAAGAAAGATCCAACAAAACCTAAGAGAAGTAGGTATATCCATAAGTTTGATAGTGTTACCTACCCGATATTTAAGTTGGAGTTGAACGGGCAAGCTCATGCACCAAGGGCAAAAGACATTAGAGCTAACCTAATTCATTGCGGATTATCTTGATTGTGACACTAAAATTGGTTATCACACAAAGAACATGGCAAATTTAAATGATAAGGTTGTATTGGATTTGACCGATGATACCGAACTTGCTGGGTACTTGGCCGCTAAAGATGTTGGAGAAGAGTGCAAGATGACTGTGACAGGGGTACTTGATGATAGAACTGACGATCAAGCAGTGTTCTCTGTTAAGGAAGTATCTATTCATAGCAAGTCTGAACCTGATACACCTGATGAAGATGCCGCACCAGTGCTTGCTGTTATGATGGGAAACAGTGCGGCTAATAAAGCCAAGGCTGAATCCTATTGACCGCAAGCGTATTTCTACTTGGACAACTGCATGGAAAAGCTGGAGTTAAAGAAGGCTGGGACAGACGCAGAGTTAAACACTGTGCTAAATTTCTTAATGTCACCGTCGAAGAACTTGCAGCTCGCAGTTGTATTCCATATGGGAAGCTAAAGAAATGGATGCAAACAAACAAAGTCCCACCGTATATAGCTTTGTTGTTTTATCTACAAGAACAGGCAGAACTAGAGGCAAGATATGATTGATTTCGATATACTCAAAGACCACGGGACTACCAATGAAAGATTAAGGGAAGTCCTATCAGCTAAACTGCCAGCCAAAAAGGTGCTGGATAAGATGGAAAAGAGTGAGGTGAAAGCCTTGCAGAAAGACATCGACAAGAGAGAAGAGATGGAGAAGCTGGTAGCCAGTAGAATAACTGAGGCAATTACTTTCTCCCTACGAAACCACCACCTATACAGTTCTGTTGATCTAGCTTGGGATAGTACTCCACTAAACAGTAGGGTTATCCCTTTGGTTATGTATGCTCAGAAGCGAATCAACGTGTCGAGCTGCGTTAAGGAACTAGATAAGCTAAAGGTTTCAGACAAGTACGTTAAGCGAGGATCAGCAGGGCAACCAGATGAAATAGATTTACCTAAGTTCTTTGAGGTTAACATTAACTTAGTTCGTAGTTTTGTAACTAGAAGGCTGGCTGCACAGGTAAACAAATACAATAACCTATACCCTTTCTTTAAGTATGAACCTAGAACTACAGGGGTAACAGGTAAGGTTAGGGCTGATGTTCTATCTCAAAGGGTAGAGATCATGTCAGACCAGTATGATTACAGACACTTTCAAACGCAGGTGGTCAGGGATATGTTCCTATATGGTCACAGCGTAGCATTTCCTAGAGCTGCTTGGGAACGGGAAGTTCAATGGGAGAAGGCAAATCCAGAATACGACGACAATCGTGCCAAAACTAAGGTCACAAAGGAAGGGATCAGTTGGATCAACCCCCATCCTAGTAGAGTCTTTTGGGATAATGCCTATCCTTTGACATCCCTAAACTCAGATACAGGCTCGGAATATGTAGGGTTCTGGGATGTGGTTAGGTACAGGGATGTGATGAGCAACCCAATGTATTTCAACCGCGACTCAGTAGGTTATACTACAGCGTCAGTAGGTTTGTTTACTCAGTACTCAACTTACTTTAACCACTACTACACACAGATAGTACCACCTCGAACAGAGGATGATCTTACTAGCTGGAACGATCGGAAGAACAGCATGGGGATGTACTCAGGAGAAATGGGTGACACCTCCGTGTTTGTTACCGATTACTTTATGAAGTTAGTACCTAACCAGTGGGGCATTGGGGATTATCCTCACCCTGTTTGGGTACACATGAGAGTTGCAGGAGATTCTACAATTATATTTGCAGAGTTCCTTCCTTCATCACCTGCTGCTGTATTCTCTTACAATGAGAACGATACCAGATTAAGAAACCTTAGTGTGGCTCACGAACTAATGAGCTACCAAGATCAGTTAACTAATCTATTCTCACAATTACTAGAGACTACGAAGGCTGATCTATTCAATGTCGGTGTTCTTAATACGGATATATTCCCAGACACAGAAGAAGGATTAAAACTAAGGCAAGAGTTTCAGAAGACTATGAGTGGTGAGAATTACTATGCCACTACCCATGTACTCGAAGCATCATTCCAGAAACTTGCTAACCTTGGAATAGACACAAACCCAGATAACGTATTCAAGATAATCAGAAGCCAACCTAACTCACAGTTAACTAATATATTTAGATCCATAGCTGAGTTGATCTCTATATCTGAAAGACTGATGGCATTGAGTCCACAAGAACAAGGGCAACCATCACCTAGGGAAACCAGTGCAACTGAGGTCTTAACAATCAGCAACACAACTGAATCTGTTTATACATTTATTAGTGAAGCTGTTGATGAAGGACGAGCTGCAATGAAGAGGGTAATCTATGAATCAATAGTAGCAATGGGAAGCAACACTATCCACCTACCTGTTAAGAATAGATATATCCCAGCAGTAATACAGAAGGCTGGCTTCGATATAGATACAGATGATGCCGAGATGATGGACCCTGATCTTGAGCGTAGGTACACTATCATTGGTAGTAAACGTGCGTTATGTCATGATTATATTTTCACAAGTAGAGATGGTTCAGAGAGAGCATCCAATCTTCAGCAAGCCCAAGCTTTAATACAAGTGTTCCAGATTGTTAGCCAATCTCCAGTAGTTTTAGAAGCATTGGGTAAGGATAAATACTTTGAACTTGTTAATGAAATTGCCCGTAAGTCTGGCACTGATCTCAAGCTAGAGATAGGAACAGGTCAGGATAATAGTTTAACTGGGCCAAACCAACAGATGCAGCAAGTAATGGAGCAAATGGCTGGCATTGTTGAGCAGAATGCAATTGATATTAACTCAATCAAGGAAGCACTTGGTGGAGGAGGGCAAGAAGCAGACCCTCAAAGCGGAACTATGCTTGAGAGACAAGCCGCACAAGAACAAGCAGCAGCCCAAGCATTAGCAGCCGAGATACAACCACAACAGCAACAAGAACCTATAGTTTAATGGCTGAGTACAGGGGTAAAAAGGTTAAGCTAGGTAAGCCGAGGAAGATTTCAGGTGTCACCCCGAAAGGAAAGAAATACACAGTCTATGTTAAGGATAAGTCAGGCAAGGTTAGGATCGTACACTTTGGAGCGGTTGGTTATTCAGATTACTTGAAGCATAAGAACAAGAAACGCAGAGCAAACTTCAAGGCTAGGCATAACTGCTCAACGGCTAAGGACCGTACTACACCTCGATACTGGGCGTGTAACTATAATTGGTAATTTATGGCAGAGACAGAAACACTAGAGCAGGAACAGGTAGAAACACAGGCAGAAGAAACACCTCAAGTAGAAGATCAAGGAGCTGATGACGGTTTCCTAGATGTTCTTTACACAGATCTAGGTGTAGACATTGAGCCACCACCTGTTGAAGAAGCTGAACCAGAACCAGAAGCAGAGCCAGAAGAGGTGCAAGCTGAGGTAACAGCAGAGGATTCCGAACCTGAACCCGAACCTGAAAAGGAAGAAGCTAAACCTAAGAAGAAGTTTTCCGTTAAGCAGGAGTTATCTAAGGATGACATAAGGCAAACGATTAAGGATGAGATCGCAAGACATAAACCATCCTTACCTGAGCAACCAGTTCAGCAACCGATTCAAGATCTAGAGGTAGAAGAAGATGACCTTGATGATTACCTACCAGAACAACGTGATGAGATTGAACTAGCTAGGTATGCAGAGCAGGTCGACCCTAAGAAATACAAGGGTATGGCTAACGATCTACAACAATTCTACACAGATCTAGATGAGTATGTAGATAATAACGATGATCCAGACAGGACTTTTGACGAGAATGATGAGGAGTTTATTAAGTGGATACAAAGGAACAAGCCATCACTGAGTAATGCGGAGCAACGCAAGCTCGAACGCCAGATGATTAAAGACCAAGCTATTAGTGAGGCGAAGTCTGAGTTTGAGAAGAAGCAGAGTGAACTTGAGGATAAGATTAGAAAGGTTGAGGACAGGCCCAAGGCTGAAAAAGAATTCAATAAGTACGAATCATTGTTAGATGGTGACAAACCAGAAGAAGACGGACTAGCTGAATCTATCTACAATCAAGAGATGGACACAGCAAAGAAGGTTGGAAAGGAATATCTAGATTTATTCTATGGTCTGAAAACATTTGAACAGGAAGACCCCCTTCATTCTTGGATAATTGATTTTGTTACTCAGCAATCAGATGCTTTCCAGAAACATGGAGGCGAACATTTAACAAGAGATAATAAAGCATTCGTCCCTCCATCAGAGTACGCTAATGCAGATCCTAATAAGCACTGGACATTTACAAGCAGTGACGTAATGGAAATAATGGGTAACTACTTCTCTACCAGAGCTAAAGACAGTGTAAAAATTGAGGAGGAACGCCTTAATAAACTAGGGTTCACACGGCAAACTAAAAATAAATCGCAGACCAAAGCGAAAAAGGAAGAGGTCAAGCCAACTCGAACACCTAAAGCTACCAATAGTCCAAGCCCCGGAGCTGCCCCTAATTCAGATGGTGTTGAGGAACAAGAGTCTCCCGGCCAAGATATACTAAACAGATTGGGTATAGATTTCTAAAGTCGTCAACCTGAACGATTAAATTCTTCACCTCGAAAACTAATTTATTTTAGTGTATTTTACTGTATTTCTTTGAGATTTAAAATTTAGTTATATCTTTGTCCTTTTAGGAGTACTGATATGGCTACTAATACACTACAAAGTACGGCACAAGATAATGCCAACGTATACAACTGTTCCCCTCGGCATATACTTGTCGACGAGAGTAAAGGATGTACGTTAACAAGGGCGCACATAACCGCCTTCAAACGCAGCGACTTCGAGGCTCAAGCAGCTAAGGAAGTCGGGATGGACAGGATAATCGCACAGACCGCCGAGGCTCGCCTTGCTGGTATGCACGAAAAATCCCTGTATGACTTGTTACTTTCAAAGCACGTTGCCCTAGGTGAGAAATCTGGTGGTGGTTCGCAGTCTGTGATTGCACCATTTACTTTGGTTCCACGCCGCAACACTTTGAACTTTAACTATTTCCAACTTGAAGCAAGTGATAGGGCAGTTTCTAGTGGAGCATTAACAGGATTTACTTCTGTAGCTGATATTAAACCCGGTATTGCTCATGCAACCTACGGCTGGATACCTTCTTCAGCTTTTGTTATTACAGTTAATGGTGGGTCGGATGGATCACAGTCTAGTGACGCTACTGTTTCTGCTAATGCATTAACTCACACTAAGTTTAATAAGAATCAGGTTCAAGACCTTGCCAAGTATTTCCATCCAGGTGCATACCTTACGGTTATGACGAATGGACGGCAATTAGGTGGTGGTAACGATACAAATACTACTGCTGCTGGTGCTGATATAGCTTATGTTCAGTACAAAGTTTATGCTGCTGAAGATGGAACAGCTAGTGGTACTGGTAGCGGAAACACAGAGAAGGCTCGACTTGTTGTAGCCCCATCTAAGTACGCTTCATCATCAGCTAGTGATCCTATTGAAACGTCATCCTCTGGTGATTGGGCACAAGCTACAGCTACAAATAAGGCTGATGCTGGATATAATATCGCTAAAGGTACTGGCATGATTATGGGTAACTCTGTTTCTGATTACGAGAAATGGTGTCACCAAGGGCCGGCCGTCAATGATCTAACATTGGTTGAATACTGGCAGCAAACACAACGCTGGACTCACCAGTATAACGATGAATACTTAAAGGCTCTGCAAGCACCGCTTACATCTGAGTACTTCAAGAAGTTCCGTCAGTTGCCACTCGCTCAACAGCGTAAACAACAAGAGGCTTACCAACAGAACGCCTTTATGAACACTGTGTTCTACGGTGATAGAATCAATGACAATCAGAAGGTTGAAACTTACACAAGTCTACCAACTGTTGTTGATCCTAATAATGATGCTGGTTGTTCTACCGCTCCAACTATTGAGTACAAGTCCAACACGCTTGGTATTCGTACACAGTTAGCTGAGTGTTCACGCACTTGGGATAACCAAGGAAATGCATTGAACCTAGATGTTCTGTTTGAGACTTGCTACATGATTAAGCGGGAACGCGAAAACTCAGGTGGTACTGTTGACACAATCGACGCGATGACTGACCGCTTTACTGCTGCCAAGATCCGCGACTTGATGACCAAGTACTATAAGTCCAAGTATTCTGCTGACTTAACGCTGTTCATGCAGCCGAAGCAACAGATCACATTCAACGGACAAGTTGTATTTGAGTACAATAAGTATGACTTACCAGATCAAGGTGTCAGCTTGGCTGTGTTCACTGATACATTCTTCGATGATAAGATCGGTGCCTCACTAGGCTTGAATGATGGTGTTAGCACTAACAAGAACCAAGCCCGTCAACTCTGGTTGATTGATTGGTCTGATATTGCGATCAACGTCCTCAAAACTGCGAGCGTCAAGCGTCAGACTAACACTGCTGATGATATATATAACTGTGTCATCCAGCCAAATGTCTCCCACTATCAGTTGAATAGTAAGACATTCGAGGTTCGTGTAGGTAATACCAACCGCCACGCAATAGTCGAAAACTTCAGCGATGCATCACCTAGTGTGACTGTCTCTGGAGCTGATGTGACTGTATCTTAATTGTTAACACTTAGGGTGGGGGTCTTAATGGCCCCTGCCTTTTTTATAAAATATTATGGCACAAATACAATCACACAACACATTCACTGAAGTTAAGGATCACATCCAAAAGGGTAGGATATTATCTAAAGGTAAGGATCTAACTATTGATGCTAATGGAGCTATTACAGTCACAGATTCATATCACTTAGTTAATGTGGCTTCTGGAGATACTGACGACTTAAAAAGAATTAACGGAGGTAAACAGGCTGGGCAACTTCTTGTCCTTCAATCCGCTGTTGACGGTAATGCAGTCGTTGTAAAAAAGTATGCTTCAGGCACAGATAATATACGAATGACAAGTTCAGTTATTACTGTTGAAGAAGCGACAGACACGATAACACTTATGTATAACGGTACAGATTGGAACCTTATTACATCTAGCGTTAGCGGAACACCGAGTTAATTTTGCTCCATACCTGTTCTGTCTCTGCTACTGGGGTCGGGGTGTCAAAGCCCTGGCCCCTTTTTCTTTGACTTTGTGTGACACTAAATTTAGTTTTTCTATTAATGGCTACGAAATTCTATAGCGGAAATGCTAGTTCAGGTAAGGTAATGGACGGTTATGTTTTCACCTTTGAAGCAGTAGATATTACCTCTGGCAGTTGGTACGGAGTATACAAAACAGATGACACATCTGAGCAAGCCGCACTTGATAAGCTAGTAAGCAAAGGTCAGGTAAGTTCTCTTACTAAGCAACAGTATGACGATTGCACTAAAAAAAAATTAGAGAGGCAGAGCTTATCACCTCAATTGAAAGGCGTGTCAGAACAGCAGGTTGTGGATCGTGCGGAGGATCAAACTCCCAAGCAGTCAATCGAAGATGAGGATGATGTACTTGAGGTAAAACAAGTTGCTAAACCTAAATCTAGAAAATCAAAGAAGAAGTGAATCTCATGCAGAGAGAGAAGCTAAAAGTAAGTTCTGGAGGGAACATGGTTTAGATATACTACAAAGAAACAATCCAACTTACAGCGAATGCAAGGCAGCAGCCATCGGCAATCAACGTAATTACCCAGAGTTAGCAGAGGACTTAATGGTAAAGGCAAGAAAGTGGAAGAAATCTAAGACATAATGGCTAAGAAACTATACGCATCAGGCAGATCAAGACAACGTGCAGAACGGGCGAAGAGAACTCAGGCTCGTAATGTGGTTACAATGAATAAATCTGCTAAGGAAACTGCTAGGAAAACTGCCGCTCGAAGCCCCGATGCTCCAAAAGGAACCAGAATAAAAACATCACAAGGAGTACCTAAATCCAGCTCAGGCTTGGCAGGTAAACCTAAACGCAGCTACCCAAAGGATGTAACAAAGAGAGATTCTCCTAGCCCTAAGAGGAAGTATCCAACACGACAGGATGGTGAGAGAAAGAATGTTGCTAGTGCTAAATCAAAAAAAGTTACTAAACAAGTTAGAGCTTCTGTTAGTAGCGGTAAGTCTAGGTTTGGAACAGGGACAGTTAAACCTGGATATGAAGAGATTCACCCAATGTTAACTAGGCTAGGCGTTACTAGAAAGAAAAAGTAATGGCGAACTTATTTAAAGCAGCGTCAGAAATTTACGGAGCTACTACTAACCCTTGGGCTTGGGCTTACGGGAAAGTAGCGGACCGCACAAAGCTACCACAACTAGGTGATCTGCCTGTAGTTGGTCCAGTGTCTAAAGTACCATCTAAAGTTACGGAAGAATTAATATCAAAGCCTTTAGTTGGTTTGGTTAATAAAGCCTTCGGGCCAAAGAGTAGGCCAAGTAAGCCAAGAAAACCACGGAAGCCAATGCCTTTCGGGAAGAGAAGGAAGGCTAATATGAATTCTAGTTTAATAAAGCAAAGGCAAGCAGCAATGAGGAAGCGTAGGCAGCAAGCGAAGAACGCAGCTTTAAGATTAAGATGACTTGGTTACAATTTAAAACAGCAGTTAAAGAACTTATTACCGTTGATGGTACTAGGCAGGGCATTACTTCGTATGTAGATCGGATGATCAAGCTAGGTGTTATCGAGGTGCTATCTCATGTTGAGCATTACACTAAAGGTAACATCACCAAGTATAACCTAGCTGGCCCTGATGGTTTTCAACCTTTAACTACAGAAGGAAACTCAAGTCTGGGACAATTACCATCAGAGGCTAGGCCACAAGAAGCGTACAGAATTTTTTATACAACAGCAGAGGTAGCCGCAACTCCTTCCACTGATAATGAAGGGTGCAATCGTACACCTGTTGTTAATTATCCTTACTCAAATAGAAATGATTTAATATGTGCCCACCCTTTAATAAGCAACGGGGCATCTGTTATAGCCATAGGTAAGTCAGGAGATTTCTACATATATCCACAGCTAGATAGAAACGAAGTACTTCAGATTCATTGGGATGGCTTCACAGCAGATCACGCTGACTCAGATACAGTTCCTTATGATGATCCAATGGCTGAATGTGTAGGAGAATATGTAAAAGCTAAGGTAACTAGAGAAGTGGATAAGGATTTAAAATTGTTTCAGTCTTACTATGGAACATTTCAAAAGAAGAGGCAGGAACTTTACATCAATAGCTTTGGGAGACAGGCAATAAGAACCAACCCTCCAGCGGGGTCTACAAGTTTAGCCTGTGCTACCTCGTAAATTACAATGAGTTTAATTAATACCACAGATACGGATAGTGGAAGTCCAAACGTGCCTGATGCTGCAAAGACAGCGGCATGGAAAGATTATATTTGGATAAGAAGGTTGGGAACTTCTGGTGAAGCTAAGTTTTATATCTGGAACGAAGATGCTTCAAGTGATGGGACATATCTTAAATGGCAGGAGAAAAGTGATGTAGCTTTAGATGATATAGCCATAGACAGTTCCAAGATTGTTGTAGGTAATGCCAGTAATAAAGGTGCGGCTGTCGCAATGAGTGGCAATGCTACCATAACTAATGCAGGTGTTGTTACCGTAGGAAGTGTAGCGAATAATGCTATTACAAATGCTATGGTTAATACTTCTGCTGCTATTGCTTACAGTAAACTTAATCTTACAGGAGCAATTCTTAACGCTGATCTGGCAGGGAGTATTACCGCAGCTAAATTAGCAGGAAGTATTCCATACAGTAAGTTGTCCATAGCTGATGATGAAATTCCTTTTGCTAAGATAAATGGGTTAAATATTAATAATGCAAACATGGCAGATATGGCGGCAAACACCGTCAAAGTTCGTGATGCTGACTCATCTGGTGCCCCTAGTGATAAAGCTGTAGGTAATACACAGATATTAATTGGGGATGGCACAGGATTTACCGCTGCATCTCTATCTGGTGATGTCACAATGGCAAACACTGGTGCTGTTACAATAGGTTCAAGTGCAGTTCATGGCTCAATGCTTAATGTTGATGTTGGTGATGCGAGTTCCATAGAATTAAGCAGTAACACACTTTCAATTAAATCTGCTGGCGTAGAAGTTTCTCACATTAAAGGACACTCATCAGCAGGAGTACTAGGGTATGGGTCTAGTGGTGCAGCAGCAGCTATAACAGCAGACTCTAGTTCATCAGGTAAAGTTCTTAAGTCTAACGGAAACAACGCCGCTCCTACATTCCAGAGTGAGACAAGTTCTGTTCCTATGGTGGAAATAGATCACGCAAATCATTACAGTTCTCACTGGGTTGTTCCAGCAGGAGTTACGAAGATAAAAGTGTGCCTTCAAGGTGCAGGTGCAGGAGGTGGGGTTATCTTATCAAATAATGGTCATGGTGGTGGCGGTGGCGGTGGTGGTGCTTATGTAGAGTCTGAGTTTAATGTTTCAGCAGGGCAAGTCTTCATGCTTAAAGTAGGAGAGGGTTCAGTGTCAGCCCATCCTGGAAGTGGAAATAATTTTTCATCTGGTGGTGCTACTGAATTTATCAAGCTCACTGGAACAAGTGGAGGAAGTTTAACTACTGAAACTAAAGCTACAGCTCCTGGAGGGGTTGGTGCTTCTGAGTCAAGTTCTGGTAATGGTTATCATTCAATTGGTGGGGCAGGTGGGACAGCTCCAGCATTAACCTCTCCGTACAACGCAAGTGGTCAATACAATTATACTAAAAGAGTCAACGGCCAAAATGGTGGGGCACAAGACACTGCTTTCTATGGTCAAAATCCTGGATCAGTTTCAGGTAATGGGGGTTTCGGAGGGGCATCTTATAAAGGGCAAGGCCCGTTAGGAGGGGTAGTAGAAATCGAACAACCAGATTCTACTGATACTATAACTGTTCAAGATGGAGTCAAACAAGACCATCGAGAGAAAAATATTTTAAGAGGTTCTGGTAGTGGTTTTGGAGGTGCTGGTGTCTCAATTTCAGGTAGTAATCGGCACAGCAATCGAAGAGGCGGTGATGGATGGGGTGCAATCTACAACATTAGCTAGTGGCAAGATACAAACACATAACGGCAAAGCCAACTGATGGAGGGCAATTATTTACTGCATTGTCCCATGAATTTGCTGGCCCTGCTAACTATGTTCAGAAGCTCGATTGGCGTAGGGACTTGGATCAAGAGGTAAGGCGAGAAGGGTACGATTACTTTAGTCCATCAGGATTAAGTGACGTAACTGGTAACGCTGTTCCTACTAGCAGTGAAATTAATTTAGTACACATGGTACGCCGCCCTAATGGAGAGGTGGCAATCATTGTTGGAACAAAGACACACCTTTACAGATACCAAAAGAGCGATGATGTAACCTATGTATCAGGCGATTATGTCACCCATGAATGCTCAGTAAGTTCTCATAGTACTCAGTCAGCTTGTGTTGGTGCTGGTGCTAACTGGAATGCAATAGATTACTTTGATAATACACCTGATAACTGGATAACTATAGGAAGCGGATTCAGTTCAAGTGGTAACAGGTGGCAAGCAGTTAATTTAAATGGGTACACTATTCTTAATAATGGTGTTGACCTACCTGTTTCATATCGAGTTGAACACCTGGAAGTTACTCCTTTGTACGAACTTAGAGAGAACGGGGTCGCTAGTGTAGGATCAATCACTGCTTATAATGGCATCCTAATGCTTGCTGATATAGATCAAATTGATGATTTAAAAACATGGATGTCAGGTGGATCTGCTTACGGAGTGGTTACTGCAAACACAACTAAGTTTAATAACAGACTTATTTGGTCGCAGATTAGGGAGCCTTTAAAGTTTTCTGCATCAACAGCAGGAAGTATTTCAAGCGGAGAGCAGACGTTAACACTAAGCTACCCAGCAAAGTCGTATCAAGTAGGAGATCAGATTACTATTGTTGGTGCTGGAACTAATGGAGGAAACTTATCAGCTAACATTGCAGGGGTAACAAACAATCAAACAATATTCCTAGATGCTGAAGCTTCAACCACAGTAAGCGATGCCTCTGTAGTACAAACAAGTGAGATCGGTAGTATTATAGGCTTTGAAGACTTAATGGGTGATGGATCTGGGATTGTTCACATGGCTCCGCTTCAGAATAATTTGGTAGTCTACAAGGACACATCAATTTTCATTGGTCAATACACAGGCAACACTAACATTCCGTTTAAGTTTAGGGTAATAACAATACCTAGTACTCAAGCCCTGTATTACAAGCACACTTTAATCTCTGTAAAGAACACTCATATCTATGCAGGTCGTGACAGTTTTTATTCATTCGACCTTACAAGTAGAGGGCCAAAAGAGATAAGTGCTTTGGCTAGTGTTAAAGATATTTTTTATAAACAAAATGAGATTGCAGCAACGAACTCTGTGTTTGCCGCTGACAATGTTCTTACCAATGAGGTTTGGTTTTGTTTCACATCACTAACAGATGACTCAGCTATATGTTATGATTATAGAAACGGAACAGCATCAACTACATCAGGGATGTTTAGTGCGGCGGCAAGTATTAAAAAGCCACCATTAACTAATGAAGATTGGTTTGTAATGGGAACAGCAGGAGGAACTTTATTTAGATACGGTCTAGCAAACGAAACTGTTTCTGAGTGGAGCAATAAGAAAGCTATCTATTACAGAAGAACTAACTCTTATTCCACTACACAAGTAGCTTACCCAAGTACAATCAAGGGAGGGCTTGCTAACTTTGGTGATGCTTATAATGAAAAAGATTTCAGAGGTTACTTACTTCAATTAGCCAGCCAACAAGAAGAGAACGCTATAATAACAATTAAGATCTATGGATATGCAAACCCTTACAGCACTCCGACTACATTAGTTAATGGGTTTCAGATAACAACTCCAGCCACACGAAATTTAGTACCTTGTTTTTTTAGAAGTCACTTGTTTCAAGATGAGGTAACAGCAACAGAATATAAAAACGCAAGACTAGCTGCTCGAACTTTCGATGTTAGCATGGTCAAAAGTACAAGTGAAATAAGACAACCAAGTTTAAGCTAATGCCAAGTTCAATTACTCTAGTTAAAAGATTAGTCAAAGGTTCCGCTCTCACGGCTACCGAGATGGACGCCAACCTCACCAACCTAGCAACAGGTATCACGGGTGATTACACAAAGTTTCTAGTAGCCCACGATGCAGATGGTGATATTAAAACCGCTGAGGGAACAGTTAACGGAAGTGCTTTAACAGCGGGAACAGTTGGTTTCGATAAGTTATCTGCTTTGTTCTATGCTGTAGACAGTGCAACAGATGTTAATACTCTTGCTGTATCTGTAAGTGAATTAAGCACAGCTCCAGCAGTAGGTAGTGT
>Ga0208159_1000250_pt1 | contig 22770 bp, 33 predicted proteins | sample 9_EtaG_FD_184082 | JGI IMG/M metagenome (GOLD analysis project Ga0208159, IMG submission 184082) | Marine viral communities from the Subarctic Pacific Ocean - 9_ETSP_OMZ_AT15188 metaG (SPAdes) (version 2) | ecosystem: Environmental > Aquatic > Marine > Oceanic | place: Pacific Ocean | collected... | reverse complement strand
CGCTCTGTTCTACCCTTAAGCGACGGATAAAGGCGTGACCTCCTGCGTAGTCTATCCCAGCAGTTTTACCAGAGTTATTAGTTAGAGTGAAGCGAAGGTAGGAATGCTGGGTATCCAAGAGGGCATCTGCGGATAGGTCAACACGAATAATATTGTTACCTGTAGCAGAGAAACTCTGCCCATTAACAGGGAAAAAGGTTCTGCGACGAGCACGACTTTCTACGGCAAGAGGAAGTACATCTTGGTAGTTAAGAGTTTTTGGTAATACGCGTTCCATTATTTTATAACTTTACTTATATTTTTTTGTTAGAATTTCAAACTAAAAATTTTAATTACTTTAGCGGTTGGATGGGGAAGGGTTTTCCAACATCAATACTTCTAAGACAATAGTTATTACCCCATTCTTACCATCCGCCGATGTAATATCAGTTCCACACGCAAGTTCAAGTGGAGCGTTAGATTGAGCAGACTTTAGTGACATCGTTACTTGTGTTCCAAAGGGATTAGCACATAATATACCTCCGTCTTCAACACTTCTGTTAGTATGGTAATGATAACCTTGTCTACGTTTTACAAACGAAGTTGCTCCAGTGTTAAGGGTGGTTACTTCAACTGTTCCAGCAGGAACTTGACCGCCAATCGTCGTTGTATCATAAAGCGGTAAAGCGTGAGGGGTAAGTTGGATAATTTCACCAAAAACACCGTTCTTAACTAATTCGTTTTGTGCTGAAGCAGGGAAACCGTGTGCTTGGTCGTATTGATTACTTGAAGTTGACCTATTACGTGTAGGTATATCAAATTCTACATTCATACCGCCGATATCTGTAATTACGTTTTGTCCAGCAAGAGTAAACAAATCATTACAGTGGTTAATAGACCCAGTATTATTTTCTATCATAACTCTACTTATCTGTATGACACATTGACTATAGTTCTGTGAAAATCCCATCTCATTAAGAGGTGGTAAAGTCCACGTTGCTTTACCACCTCGGTCAATAAAACTTGTTAACTCTATCTTAAATTTTCGGTTGTAGAATTCAACTATCTCCCTTGCGTTTCTGACATTAGCACTCGCCATCTTTATATTAATAACCTTTTTTATTTTGTATTACTAAATTATATTTTTAACCTAATCAACTATTTTTGATACTTCATCAAACGCCTGTTTACCTCGTTGTACCATTCCAGCAACTTTACCCACACCCCTTGCTCCTGCTTCCACACCCTTGGCGAGTCCCGCCACGCCCCCCACCACTTCACCCACTATAGGTATCTCTGCGGTAAAGGGTAAAGCGGACGTCGCCGCCTTCCCCACGACACCTGCTACCTTTTCAACTTTACCTGCGATATCTTTAATATCACCTGCGTGGTCTACTACAAATTTTGCTCCTTGTTGAATTTTCTTACCGACCGTTGATGCTACTTCACCAACTTTGTGACCGACACGTTTTACTCCACTAACAATCTTATCTCCTAAACGTCCTAAAAATCCCCATCCCATAGTATTTATTACTAATGGATAATTAAAAAGGTATAGGTAAAAAAGTATTTTAGTTAGTACTCTCTTTACTTGCTTTTATTTGTGCGACGTGCTTGTCAGCAACCTTGTGTAAATTTTCAACCATCTTGTGACCTAACCTTGAAAATAAGGATGGTTTTTTTTTAGCAATTTGACTTTCGTGCCGATGACTTTTGAATAGACGCATTGTTTATATATTATGGATTTATTTTATTTTGAAGTTCTTGAAACCTTTTATATTGTGCTTGTTCAACTAATAATCTTTTATCTTGTGGTGTTACTATTTCAGGAGTTTCAATAAAATCAAACTGGAGTGATATATCCCAATCCAATCCATTCAAGTCTAACACTCTATTTTTTTGGTCAGTTAATTTAACTTCAACCGAAGTTATCTCTCTTATTTTCAACAATAATTTATGAATACTTCCATCACTGGGAGATATTGTGATTATACCACCACTATCTGTATCAATTGGAACACGTGCGAGGATTGTACTAAATCCTCCACCCACACTACTATCTAACACTGATGTTGAAGTTAATGATGTTCTAATAAAAATACTTCTAACCCCAGCATTGACATCAACCACACTAAAAATATTATCAGTTGGATTGACAGGGTCATCATCTCCAAACCAAAAGTCAGTGACCGCAGAAGCAGTGAAGTAAGTTGTGTTAGTGGTTGCGTTGGAAAATCCACACTTGAACACTCCACCAACACTATCATCCTCAAAAAATACATCTAACGTAACATTATCATCTACAAACTTGTTTCCAATAAAACCGATTTCATCACGAAAGTTTTTATCCGCATTACTACCTGTTGCTAATCTCAAAGTCAATCTATCAAAATCAGTATTACCTGTATTATTATCATAGTTCCACCCAAATTTCAAAGTATCTCTATCATACTTCATCGTTAAGTTACCGACTTGAGTTATTCCATTAATTTTTGTTGTTATTGCTGTCATTAGAGTTGACACATTGTAATTACCTTCTTTGAGTTCAATAGTCTCTTCGTGTTGAAAAGTAGTTTCACCTTTTTTACCTAATCCAATATCTAACTTTGTATTACGACCAAACTGAAAGTTATAAAAACTAAAAGGTATTTGAGTATGATGAAGTGATAATAAAATAGTATGATGAAGAGGTACTATTACACTTTCATCAGGGACAAATACATAGTCCGTTGTTATACTTTTATCTGCGTTTAGATTTTGGGTATCTGCTGAATTTATAAACATAACCCTTGACGCATCTGTTTGTGTTTCTCCATTATGAAAGGTCATCTATATTACTTCTTCTTAGATTTATTTTCTACAACTTTATGTCTTTTTTTATTGAATAAATTTTCATCAAAAAATCTCCTCATACCTTCTCTATGTTGTAAAAACTTCGCATACTCATCTAAATCTTCTATATCTACAATGTGTCTTGGTTGATATCCTATGCTTGTTCCAAACGTCATATATACTTTAAAATATTATCCTCCAAACTTCAACTTGGGTCTTTTAGGTTTTAACTTACCAGCAAGTTGTCCTAATAACTCTCTGTTAGTTGCTGAAACTCCTTCTGCTCCTGCGACAACTGTAGCACCTGCCCTCGCACCTGCTCCTGCTGATGCTATCTGTTGTGCGGTTGGGTCTTTTCTACCTTCAAATACCGCCCCTGCTACATCACGTAGACCTTGTCCTACGGATGTTTGACCTGATAATATACCTGCTCCCGATGTAATTGCTTGTTGTATACCTTGTGAAGCACCTGAACCAGCAGGGGTAGTATCTAACGCTTGACCACCTCCGCGGAAAATACCTGAAACCCCACCCTTTAATCCCTGAGCAGGTTTTTGTGTACCTGACATTACACCCTCACTACTAAAACCTGCTAACCCACTTGGAGTTTGAAGAGTTGATATCCCAGCGAGGTGTGCTGATAACTCATCTTTACCTGTTTGTTTGAATTGTTGATAACCTTTGTAACCTAAATATGCTCCTGCTCCTGCTACCGCAATTTTTAACCCTTTTTTGAACCTCCCACCCCAAGTTGACTTTTTCGCGATCCGTCCTGCGTCTTGTGAACTCATTCTTTATATTAGGCGGATTTTTTTGAAACTTGGGAAACAGAGTGTTTTAGTTGATTGTCAACTCCAGTTCTCGCTATTTGTCTCCTGTGGAAAGGTGAAACAGGTAAAGTAAATTTCGCCACCGATAACGCATCCCTAACTATACGAGGGTGTCCACCTGTCGCAGAGAGTACTGCTTTACCTATATCTACCAGTGGTGTGTTTGATGTTCTTACCTGATTGACTGCTTGAACAACTTGATGGTGGGATAAATTTTTACCCAAGTGTTCGCCTAACGTATCTCTCGCTCCTCCAAAAATACCTGTCTGTGCTGTTCTCATACTTTATAATTACAAGTATTTTAATTTTTATAATCTTCTATTTTTTGTTTTTTAACTTTCTTCTTTTTTATCTTTGGTTTAGGTTTCTTCAAACGTTCTATTTTATTATCTGCTTTTGTTTCTTCTATATAACTTGGAGGACTATCTTTGAAGTGATTTCCAAACCCTTGTTGTCTTACCGCTGGTTGTTGTTGAACCATACCTGACCTTAATGAAGTTGATGGTATCCCGAACATACTTTATACTATGGTATATATTAAACGAAGTATAGGTTTTTAACCTTAATCAAAGACAACACTAAACTTACCCTGCCTTACCTTCATTCTGTTTTGGTGTTTCTTTTTTTTACGCCACTTCTTTTTATCCTTTTTTTCTTTTGCGTGTTTTATGTCCTCTGCTTCTTTGAAGTGATAACGTGCTAATATTTCAGCAAACCCATCGGGTAAATTTGGATGTTTATCTTTATACCATTCTATCGCTTCTTCCTGAGTATTAATCGCTAACAAACTTGATGGAATAGTTGTATCTAATGTCCCAACATCGTCTTCAGTTTCAGGTTTACCTTTTTTAAGAACAACACCATAATCTATCTTATCTCTATCAAATACTCTACCTTCTTGATTAATCCAATCCACGTTTAAATCTTTATTAGGATTATCTAACTCTTCTTTCTTTACAAAACAATAGTTAAGTCTATTATCATCGCAATCAATATACTTTTCAACCTGAACAGTACCATCCATATTTATTATCATCCACAAAAAAATACTTAATTACTAAACAAATTTTCAATCATCGTTTCAGGAACTCTATACTTCAATCGTTTTTGTTCCGCACACCCTTTAGTTGTATGATAAGTTGTTAACGCTGTTTTGACACCACCCAAATTATTTTGATGGTTGTAACTATATCCAATATTTCTTGATGTATTCGGTTTGGTATAGTCTATTGTCACAAAGGCACAAGTGCGAGGATTACAAACTCTACAATCTTTCCAATCTATATTCGTCCATATACAAGTTGGTTTCTTGTAACCCCAATCCGTCCACTGACAATAATCAGTACGATAATATTTTAGACCCTTCATCACCTTTCTATTTTTTAGTCTACCTGTAAAAGGATTTTCTATAAACCACTTCTTAGGTTTAAAAAAATCAATTATATCTAACACCCTTTTGACTAACTTATCACCTTGTTCCATACCGACTTCAATATCCTCTTTACTATATTTCTTGTTTGATGAAGTTAGTTTACTATACCACTTACACTCTGGCGATGCCCAAATTATATCAGGTTTCAACTGCTTCTCTGCCCATAAAAAATAATCCCATTCAAGAATATCTACACAAATTTCAGGGTTAGAAGATTTATCTATATCTAAACTAATATAATCATAACCTAATTTATCACACACACCTTTTACTGATTGTGTTCCGCTAAATAAATCTAATACTAACATTAATATAATTTAGAAATTATTACTTGGAACAATCCTCGCACTTGTGGGGGATATCACAATCAGCACAGAACTCCTCGCAACTATACCCTTGAAATTCATCGCTCCACTTGTATCCAAGGTTTTGTAGTACATCCTCTGCTTCGTTTAACTTAGTTGTGAGTTCTTCTATTTGTTTTTCCATTGGTGAAACTTCTTCAAGATAATGTTTGTCTTGTTGCTTCATAATCTCCTTATTGTGTTCATATCTCTCACGATCAATCTGCTCTTTTAGTTTCTTGTTTTCTTCTTCTAACTCCTTCTTTGTTGCCTTCTTCTTCTTCTTCTTTACCTCCTCCTTCTTCTCCCCCTCCTCTGACCAATGGAAATACTCAAACTTATTTATATCACCAGTCACGTTTTCGTATTTGAGGTCACTAAGATTAGCATATAGAAAGAACTGTCTACCTTCTAAGACTGGTTTTACTGATGCTAAACGATACATAAGTGTCCACGCTCCACAATTGATAGGGTGTTCTTTTTCTAACTTTACCAGAACACCCATAATCAATCCTCCATCCAAATCATCTTCACTACTAAACCAATCTCCATCATCTCTACTGATAAGAAGATTGTATTTTTTGATAGGTCGTCCAAGTGCCTGTTGAACGATGTAATGTTTTTGTGCTGTCTCCAGTTTTTTCTTTTGTGCTGGGTCTTCTCCAATCTTTGCGTAGTGGTGGGATTGGTTGGGCATTATGATAATTTTTTAGTTATTGTGTTTGTGTATATAAACTTTCAAATTTGTAAATTTCAAATTTAGAAATAAAAAATAAAAAATCATCATTATATTTATTACGATTGCTTTTACGTTTCGTTCAGTCCATTACACTCATCGCCAACGAGGGAGTTGAGTTTATGGTTTTCTTCCAATGTTTGTTGGACTACAAGATTAAGTACTCTGTTCTTTTCTTTGAGTGTATCGTTTTCTTTTTTTAACTCCGCCATCAAGTCAACTACCTTAACAGTCTCCTCTGTGAATTGTTCTTCCAGTTCATTAATTTCTTCTTCATACTCATCACAAGTTTTGTAGGTGTGTTTACTATCATCGTCAGGGTCGGCGTGTGCGATGATATCTTCACCATTAATACCAGTCATCTTCTCAAACGCCTCTAACTTTTTTTTGAGTTTCCGCTCTTCCCAAACAAGAGAAGCGTTGATATTCATATAATCAACCTCTCGTGCGATGAGTTGCTCTTTGGTAAGACTATCCATATTGTTTTTTTATATTGATATAGTTCTGTAAACAAACTTTCAAATTTGTAACTTTTTCAAAAGAGAAACACAAAAAAAATTATCATTATTTAATATTATATTATATCAATCAAAGATTACCCATACTCCCACCAAACATAGGCATTAGGGATTTGTCCCTCCTTCCACTCAAACTCCTTGTCATTCAATGCCCACTTCTTCTTATCTTTCAACCAACCAGCACTACCTACTCTAATCTTATAACCCTTACCCTTATTTTTAATCAGGAACGCACTACAATTGAAGTTACAATATCCAAACTTAGGACAGTCGTAAAACTCTTTGACCCAACTACGACCAAATACATTGTTGTCTTTGTAGTACTTGATTTTTTCAGTCATCCGTGTTTTGAGTTTATCCCAAAAATACTTTTCTTTATCCTCACCAAACGCTTTACGACACATCACCGTCATCGTTTGGTCACACCCCCTTATTTTACGGATTTCATCATACTCGTCAAAATAAGGGTCAAACACGACGTGTCCTTCCTTGTCTTCAACCCAGCAGTGAAAATCATTCTCTTCAAACAGGTTAGACAACTTGAGTTGCCCAGTAGTTAGAGAAGTATCTTCCCAAGTTACATCCTGACCCTGAACTGCTCTGGTCATCTTTTCAAGATTGGTTGCTTTACCTCCATTCAACAACTGGGCACGAATATTTTTATCTTTATTGATTGAGGACATCATCGTTTGTATTGTGCCTCCATCCACATACTCTTTTTTGAGATGACCTTTTATTTCTCTTTTACCTTTGGAGTTGCCGACACACATCCTGCTGTCGTGTATTGGACGACCATCCGCCAAAGCACGGTTCAACTTACGAAGTGCTTTTGACTTGTCTCCACGTCCCATTGCGGTGAGTTTTTTTGAGTTTAATATATCCTTTCTGCCGAACTTTCAAATTTAAAAGTTGAGTTAGACGAGGACTTTTTTTGTTCTTGGAAGGAGTTGTTTGGGGTATGGTGTTTCTTCAACTACAGGTTTCAAATTTTGGTTTTTTCCAGTGGACGAACAGTTGAACTGATCGTTAAATTACCCCCCCTCCCAAAATTTGAAACTCGGTTTAGAAGAAAAATTACACCTCAAAGAACATCCTAACCACAAATTACGAACCCCAAAACTATGTCGTGCCCCATCCGTACCCAAATCAACGACTGGAAAGAGAAGCAAACACCTCGCAAACTACCCAAACTTCCAAACGACATCATTATCAACATCGTTAAACTTGCTATGGACAGCAAACTCAAAGACATCCAAAAACTGGAAAAGCAAACCAAGAAGTATCACGAACATCGTTTGTGGTATGACGATGAGTGGGAAGGGGAAGAGGAAAATTGGAATGTGGAAACTGGAAAGATGTCTTTGACATATTGGAAACCTGACGAGAAGTTTGGTGGAGAGGATATCGTTGATTGTAACGACATCAATACAAACCACAGCGAAGTTATGGCGGAACTTAAATTCAGGGTTGAACTTTTCCAAGACAACGTGGACGAAGACCCAGGAGTTTATGGGTTAGACGTTAACGATATTGAGGATTGGTCGTTTCCAATTAAACACTTTATAGACGAAATCAATAACCCTGACTTGAAGGACTGGGAGGACATTATGATGTCTTATTAAAAAAACAAAAAAACAAAAAGACAAAAAAAATAATCTTTTTTTATGTTTAATAAAACGATAAATCATCTTTAATATTATAACCTTTACCCCACGTAAAACCATTCTTCGCATCAGGTAGATGACATCTTGCTATTGCTGGATAAATAAATTGTATATCATTGTACTTTTTTTGTATATTGACGAACTCTACATCAATTGCTCTTCTTTTAGGATGTTTTTTTGTTTTGAATAACTCCGCTGTATGATAAGTTTCATAATAATAACCCATAGCACTTGTAATTACAAATTTATTTGTATCTATGGTGTGTAAACCTTTTTCAAAAGTTGGTTTAATAAAATTATCTTGTTTTGTGAGGATTGGTGCTCTCATCCATCCTCCTACATAACAAAAACCCTTGACATCATCTAACTCTTCAAGTCTATCAAAATCTATCAATGTATCATCTTCAATAACTATCGCATTGTTTATTTTGTTTTCTATCAAGTGGTCAATCAATCTAAGATGACTTTCACTACAACCTGCTACGTTATATCTATGGTCAGGGGAGGCATTATATCTAAAGTGGTACTTATCATTAACCTCATCCAATGATAATTCTTGTTTACCATTACAACCCTCAAATCTAATATATCTATCATCTGTTTTGTATTTTTCCCAGCGTTGATTAGATATATTGATAACAAAAACCTTATAGTCTTTCATACTATAATCAAAAAAATAAAATAAAATAAATTTTCAAAACTATTTCTTAACTTCCACCTTACTACCTGACTTGGGGCGACCACGCTTATGTTTCTCTTTGCCTAACTTATGTCTAACCTCTTTGACACCACCCTTTTTACCTCCACCACCTTTACCTCCGCCACCACCTTTTTTCTTTTTGATAATACCTAAAAGTAAACCATCACTAAGTTTATCGTACTGACCTTTGGTGATAACTCCATCCTTGAACGCTTTTTTGATAGTTGGATTTTCACTCGGCATTGTTTTAAACTAACTTATATTTTTTTTATGCTTTGGGTGAAATTTTATGTTACTTGGGTAATTGGCGAGGTCTTCGTGGTGGAGGTAGGTCAGGAGTTTGTGAGGCGATGTACCCACCAGCAAGAATATTCAATGGACGACGAGGAGGAATACGAGGATTAGTCCCCATAACCACCCCGAATGGTGTTCTTAACCCTTGTTGTTGTTGTGTTCTCGCATCACCTTGCTGAAGCGGTGGGTTTGTATTAGGGTCTACCACAAAATCCATCCTCCTTCCCACTGGGTTGCCGAGGGCACGACTTTGTTCAACTTGTTTTTTTGCTACCTCCAACTGAAGTCTATCCGCAATATCAGGGGGCATACCTTCTGCTTCTGCTAACTTTATCGCACCTAACTGTTGTCCTCCTCTAAACAACGCCCTATTCGTGGGAGAGTTTGTTTGACTGAAAGCAAATTGTCTTCTTACAAGATTTTGCCGTGACTTATCCGCCTCTGATAAACTCCTCGTTCCAAACATTATTTATACTAACTTATATTTAAAACCACGCTTTATCTTCTTTTTGTTTTTTATGTGTAACGTAATTTTTGATAATGGTTAAATCTTCTTTGATACTATTGATATCACTTTGAATTTTGCTGATGTCGTTTTCTAATCTGTGTAGTATCTGTTGATTTTGAGAACCAGCACGATTATGACATACAATTTGAGGTTCTTTGAATTTATAGTAATCTGTCATAGGTTTATCCATTATACTTTATTCAATAAATTATTTATCTTGATGAACAATAACTTTACCCTCATCCAACGCTTTTTGAAAAGGATTAATACCCCCAGTCGCTTTTGTACCTTTTTTGAATATATTGAGATGACCTATATCCGCATCAGGTTCACCTTCACCCAAAACGTTTTGAAGTATCAAACGTTGTTGATGTCCTTTACCTGTTCCTTGTTTTGCTGGTAATTGTCTAATTTTATATATACCTGCGAATTTTTCTACTTGTGCCTTGGAAGTTCGTAGGAGAGGTTCTTTCATCTCCAAATACAACGCCCCTTTACCTGTTGGAGTATTTGTAGATGTTCCTTCATTCAATAACTCTGTTAATGCTTTATAGTTTGTAACATTCGTTTTAACTACACCTATATTATCCAAGTGTCTTTTACTTGCTAAATATATTTGCTTTCTCAGTTGAGGAGTATCATCCTCAGTAAACTGCTGGTCTAACAATGTAAATAAGTCTGCTTCACTTTCCTCTGCTCCACGCCTCTTGTCCTCCGCAGTAAAAAGACGACCTCCTTGGAACACATTCCCTCTACCCCCTTTTAGTAATAACTCAGGACGTATACCTGAAAATCTTGCTGTGCGTGGTTCTGTTTTTACCTGCTGTTCAAAAAATTGTTGTGCCTCTGTTTTTGGAGGTTCAGGTTCAGGTTCAGGTTCAGGGCGAGGTGCTGGTCGTGGGGAAGGTGTAGGTAGACGTTTGGGTGCTGGTTCAGGTTGTGGTTCATCAAAATCCTCTTCCACTAAACCCCTACCTGCCGTCTTCAACAGCGTTTCAACCTTACGGCGGTCTTCTGCTCGTTGTTGTAAACGCCTCTCCAGTTCAGGGGTTGGTTGTGGGATGAACACGTCAGTCGCAGGACTTAACTCTTCTTCTTGTCCTGCGTCCAGTGGTTCTGTTAGTTGTTCCGCCAGTGCTGGTTCTATCTGTTGTTCAAACGCTACATCTTCACTGTGTGCTAACGTTTCTCGGAGTTCAACTGCTTCTGCTGGTGGTTCTGAAAGTTGTGCTTGAAGTTGTTCAGTTGCTCTTGCTGACCCACCACGGCGTAAAAGTACACCCCTCGCTCTTGTCTGTGCCTCCGCCTGTGGAAGTTGAATTTGTGCTAAAGGTAGACCTCCTCGTGCTGGAGTTCCTGCTTCTCCTTGTGGGAACTGTGCTTCAAATCGTCTCTGTTGCTCCCTTGCCTCGTCGTCGGTTGCTCCTGGTGTCGGTTCAAAAAGACCGCTTCTTGTATATAACAACGTCCCTTCAGGGCGTGGAGTTTCAGGTGGAGTTTGTAGTGTTGCCCCTCCTACAGGAGATAGTCTTAAACCTGCTTCGGCGGTTTCTTCAAACCTTTCTCTTCTCGCTCTACGTTCTAACTCATCGTGTCGTTGTACTTCTTGTAAACGTGATTGCTCGGATTGTTGTGCTTCTCGTAAAATATCCGCAGGGGTTTTTGGTGATACTCTTGTACCAGAACGCGGTGATAATGGACTTGCTTCAAGTAATCCCTCTGCTGTTTCTAACGTTCTTAGTTGTCTTACTTCAGCGGAAGTTGGTGAGGGTTGTGTTATACCTTGATAAATTTTAAATCTAACTTCTTGTTGTTCTGCTTCTGTTAATGGAACTTGTTGTTCCTCTTGTTGCTGTCTTCTCAACCTTGCCCCCATACTTTCATCAGGTCTACCTAACTCTTGACCCATTGCCGAAGAAAATCCACCACCGAACTCCGTTTCAGGGATAGGTTCTTCTTCAAAAAATCTTATATCTATCTCTTCTTCTTCTTGAGGTAAACCCCTACTCTGTAAAACTTCTCTCATAAAAGTTTTATAATCATCTTGTAATCTACCTTCTCTTCTTTCCGCACGTTCAAATTGAGATTGTGTATCTTGCCGTTGTCTATCCAAAAGGGTTTGGAAAACTTGTGCTTGGTCTTCTATCAATCTATCGTGTCTGCGTTGAACTAATCTATTTTCAATCTGTCTAACTGCTTGTTGTTGTCGTTCTCTTTCTTGTTTACCTGTTCTATATCTAATTGTTTCATCAGCAATATCTTTTTGAAGTTGTAATGTTTCTCTTTGAAATTTGATATTCTCTCTAATTTGTTCTATTTTTGCCTCTTCTAACTTTCTTTGTTTGGGTGGTTTTCTAATCGGTAAAGGGACTGCCCCTTTACTACTACCACGTTTACCTTTTGGTTTCTTCCCACGTCTACCTTTTGGTACTCTGAATGGAACTAACTCACCCTGTCTATATATAGCAGATTGGGGAACAATTGGAAAATCTGGTCTTGGTTTTCTAAACTCCGCCGTGTCCATACCTTTACTTTATAATAGATTAAGTTTTCTTCTCGCAACTTCACGCTGAAGTTTTAATGTATCTAACTTCAACTCTTTTTCTTCTGCTTGTGCTTGCCGAGTTACTTCAGCATTATCACGTTCGGAGTTTTTTAATGCCGAGTTATGTATAGCGATAAACTGTTGTTGTTTGGTTAGTGGTACTGCTCCTGCTGGAGCGACAAGTCTTTTACTACGAACAACCTTACGTGGTTTACGCCGATTGACCTTCCGTTTCTTGGGCATCTTTATTAGGTATGGATATTTTTTGTATAGATATCTGTGGGGCGTATTTAAATTTGTTGTTAAGAAACTTATTTGCTCTGTTAGTAGATATATCTGCGGTTTGTTGATAGGTAAGGTTAAGGTCTTCACCTATCTCTTTCAAGCACCTATAATTTTTATTATGAATGATTTGTTCTCCAATGCGAACCAATACATTATAGCGTTGTTTCATTATTTATATATTCTTACGATTATTTTTTTAAATTGTTTTCACCGCAAATATTATATCGTTGGAATTTTTTTTTGAAAATTTGAAATTTGGATTTTGAAAGTTTACAAACTAAAAAATTATCATAATGGAAAATCTACAAAAAGAGAACAAGCAACTCAAAGAACAAAACGAGGAACTCAAAGAGGACATTATGAAACTGAGTGAGGAGGTTGTCACCATATTTGATGACACACCGACAGAGGTTAAGAAACTCAAACACACTAAGGATGTGTTATGGAAGATGATTCGCCACCACGAAGAAAATCAAGTTGTTCAAGCAAGAAAGTATTTAGCACAACACGATGAACTTATGAAAAGTTATGAAAAAGTAGGAAAACTCAAGGAGGAGAGCAGAGATACTCTGAACTACTGGAAGTCCAAGTGTGAGAACGCAGAAGCGGAGAACAAGGAACTCAAAGAAGAGAATGAGAAGTGGGAGTATTGGGCGAGTGAAGTTATTCACTGGTCTCATTCGGCAAGTAAGGATAATCTACAGGAAAAGAAACTTATTACTCCTGATAACAAACCTACAATCGGCGATGTTAGAGATTTCGGTGAGGAGATTAAAAAACTCAAAGAACAACTGAAACTGGAACGTTTTACAAAAGATAATGATGTACAAATCAAAAGAATTGCTGAGTTAGAAGATACGGTAAAATTTTATAAGGATAAGGGAGAACACCTCGCTGGGGACTACAACGACCTTATGGTAAAGAACGAGAAACTCAAAAGAGAATTTGAAGCATTCCAAGAACGTGTTAACGAAGTGTTTACAAAGGAATAGATTGATAGATATTACAATAGGTTAGTATACCCCTTGATTTTATAAGTCCGTGGAAAAAATTAGAGAGGACTGATGATTTTATATCCAGTACATAACTCATATCCATAATTGTATTAAATTTCATAATTTTGACTATTTCTTTTTTTTCTTCACTTTCAAACAGGTAGACATACCAGCAGTTTTTTTTCATTATATATTTTGATATATAATTATCTTTGTTTAATAATCATCCTCGGAGGAGGAGAAGGACGCACGAGTTAGTTTGATGTAACCTCCCCTTATGTGGTCTGTTGTTGATGTTGTAAATATTTTGATTAACATAATCTTATCACTTGCTCCGGGCATAGTTGGAGATAAACTAAACTCTGCGTTAGTGTTACCAGTAAAGTTTAGGGAAGTATAACCAGTCCCACCATAAGTAGTTACACTAAAAACTTGAATACTTCTACTTACGGATGAACCTGAACTATCAGTTGCGTCAATTCTAACTCCAGTTGCGGTATAAAAACGAGGTATAATAAAGTATCCACACACTTCAAGAGAACTGGACATTACTTTTATACTGCCGTGTATCTTTGTTGAACCATCATCTTCAACTCCAATATTGAAAGAACTACTATCATCATTAGGTAAGAAATTACCCAACTCAATACTCATACGTAAATCACCTGAAACCTCAAAAACGTTAGCAGGGTGAAATATATTATTATTGTTAGTTAGGTTGAGATTAGTTGGTGCTGATGCTAAATTGATTGTTCTTGCTGTTCCACCATCAAAGGTAGAACCACTTGAATAAGATAAATTTGTTCCAGCAGTTAGAGTGTTGGGGACTTTGATACAACTTATTGTATCAGGATTAGTCGCAGTATCTATATTGATTGTTGCTGAACCTTGATAGGTTGTATCTGTATCAGTTGCGTTGATAGTTATTGCGGATGACCCATCATAGGTAGTACCTGAAGAGAAACTTATATTTGTTCCAGCAGTTAGAGAGTTAGGTACTTTTGCGACTGCTATTGTTCTTGCTATTTCCGTATTGTAATTACCTGTAAGTGAACCACCAATAGTTATAGTTGACCCATCTGCCGTCAACCTTTCAAAACTTACTAAAGAACTAACATCACCCCAATCACTATTTACTCCGTCACTTTTTATCACTTGATTGAGTGACCCAGCGTTTCCATTCAAATTAATTGTATTTAGAACATCAATATCCGTAAATTCTTGACTTTTCAATCCACTCAAACTTGTCATTATACTATTAGGTTAGATTAAATCTTTTTTTATAACTTTTGATATTTTCTCTTCTGCTGGTACTATCTCCCCAAAGGATATAGTATGATAAAAATCCTGCCCTTGTAAAATCTTTTGTATCCAAATCTTTTTTGTGTCTCCTTCTATACCTTCTACGTTGTTCTTTATTTTTAGTAATAGTATAGTCATCCATACCCTTTGCTCCAAAGTGAGTTGTTTTTTTTTTACCATTATCATAAGTAAATACTGCTTTTAACTTCTTATTTTTCTTGTTGCTTGTAGATACCACGAGTTTAACCATTCTATATTACTTACCAACTTTTTTCATCGCCATCTTATGTGCCTCGCCAAAAGTTTTACCTTGTTTCATCATCTTTGTCATCTCCGCCATATGTTTTTTGGTATGATGTTTAGAATGACGTTTTAAAGTATCTTTTTGTCTTTGAGTTAGTTCGGTCTGCTTCGCTTGTCCCCTTTTCACCTTTGTCTTCTTGACTTTGATATTCTTACCACTCCCATACATCGTTTATGATAATAAATTTATTTTTCTGTGGGTATACGAAATTTGACATTATATTTTTTAGTTACAGAGGCATCTGCTTTTCTAACCTTTTTACCACCCATAATATAAGCATACAGTCTACCTCTTGCCCAACTTGATGGTGTTTGATTAGGTCTTGAACCTGAACTATAATAAGCACCTTCTCCTTTTTTGTACACTTCATCAATTGCTTTGAAAGGTATACCTGTAACTTTGGCGATATTTCTTTTACTTCGTTTACCTTTCATCTTGTCCAACTCCTCACCATACTTTTTACTGAACAAGTTTGTCCAGTTACTTTTTTTACTTTTGACCTTTGTTTTTGGTCTTTCATCACCTTCAAAGATAGACTTGATTTGTTTTTGTCTATCTTTACCTTTTAGTGAGTCAGGTAGATATTGTTTTGGAATATTACGAGTTTCACCCTTGTAAGTCACCTTAACCATTATTAATCAAAGTAGATTATAAATTTGCCTCGTGCGATAGTTAGAGGTTTAGTGAAAAATTTTACAGGTTCATAGTTGTAGTATTTTCCGCCCTTCTTCCAATGTTGTTTGTTTTTTTGATAATAACTCATTATTAAATATTTAGAAATTAATTATTAATTTATTGAATTAAATAAAATATGGAAGCGATTGAAACCGAGTTATCAAACAAGATTGTTGAAAAACCAAGAGAAGAAGCAGTCCAACAAGTCATCACTGATGTTGAGGAGAAACATCCTGAACCTGTCAAGAAACCAAGAAGTGAAGCACAAAAAAAAGCGTTTGAGAAAGCACGAGCAAAACGTATGGAAAACCTTGAAAAGAAAAAGAAGGTTGAAGTCAAACCTGACCCTACGGAAGTCAAAGAGATAGAAGGCGAGGAAGTAGATACGAGTAATTTTGAAAGTACTCCTCCACCTCCAAAAAAGAAACGAGGCAGACCCAAGGGTAGTAAAAGTAAAAAGGTTATCAAACATCAAGAACCTGCTCCCACACCTCAAACACCTAACTACCCTCAACCTGTTCAACATCAAATACCTCAACCAGCACCACCTCAATTTCCAGTCCAAGGACAAATACCACTCAACCCTTATCAACAATATTATCATCCTCCTCCTCAACCTCAAGCACCAGTCAATAACTATTACTACTATGGAACACCTCCGCATCAGTCTAATAACGTAGTGGCGGAAGAACCTTCAAGTGAAGAAGAAGTAGAGTTAGAGCAAGAGGTAGAGGTAGAGGAACAACAATATCAATCTGTACCATTGCGTCAACCTGAACCTCCAACAAGGTTAATGTATCGTTTTGCTTAAAATATAAATATATAGTATTATTATAATGTCAACGACAATCAAAGAGATAGAACCTGAAACTAAAATCGTAGTCAACAAATTCAAGTTTAGTGTGGATGGATTTGATGAGAGTATACCTAAACCTCTCCCACAGCAAGGTGGATTTGCGTGGTTAATCATAGGTAAACCACGATCAGGTAAGACTAACTTACTTCTTAACTTGATTACAAAAGCACACAAAAACTTAAATCGTAAGTTTGACAGGGTATACCTGTGGTCTCCATCAATCGCCACAATAGAGACAGACCCTTTTGAACTTTTACCTGATGACCAAAAGTTTGAGATGTTAACATTAGAAAATCTATCTTCAGTGTTAGCAGACATCAAAGAGAGTAGTGACAAAACGCTTTTCGTTTTTGACGATGTTATAGCAGATATGCGTGGTAAAGGTAAAGCACAGTTAGAGAATTTACTACACAAAGTTTTCTTCAATAGAAGACACCTCGCAGGTAAAAACGGTTCTGTATCTATATTAGCAACCTCTCAAACTTATAATAAGATTGACCCCAAACTCCGTAGAACAGCATCGCACTTGGCGTTTTTTGAAAACAAAAACAAGAAAGAGTTAGACACTATCTTTGATGAAGTTATACTTATACCTAAAAAAGAGTTTTATGATGTTTTGAGGTATGTGTATGATAGACCTTTTCAGTTTTTATTTATTGATACAACTTTACCTGATAATAAGATGATGTTCAAAAACTTCAATCAGTTAGAAGTAAGATCCAAAAATATACTTACCGATGGATTTAGATTTGGTGATGAATAATATCTAAGTTAATATAAAGAATGGAAAATTGTACTTGTGTGAATGTTGATGCGAAAACTTTTGATTGGATATATTTTTGGGCAGGAGTAGGTTGGTTTATCACTGGATACTTTTGTGCGAAGTGTGTAGTTATAGGTGGTGAATATTATGAACACGGCAAAAATTTGGCGGAAAAAGAAGAAGAAAATAATCTTACAAAAGATAAACAATGATTAGTTTATCTAAAATACGTGGAAACTATGGACAGCGTGGTAGACCACCAGCAGGATGGACACCTGAATTTAATCCAATACTTATCATCAAAAGAGGAAAGGTACTTGTAACTTTTGACTAACGGTCAGTCATACGAAGGTATTGTTGATGACCTTCAACTAAAGAAAGTAATCTAACATTATCAGTTAGTAGTTCAGCATTCTTATCTTGTAATTTTTTTACATAAGTGATAAAACCTTCTTTGGTAGTTATCTCTTCAACATTAAGTTCCGTGGCGAGGGTAGTCCAAATAGTATCAAGTTCTTCTTGAAGTTCAACTTTAGTGGGCATCGTTTATTTATGATAAATATTTTAATTTATAATTTTCAAAAACTTTGCGTTAGAAACAAAATAATTTTTTCATACAAATACTATAGAATGCCTTTTAATGTTGAATTATGGAATGTCGGTAGAAAGATTGAAGATGCTATTAAACCTTTACTGGAAGAACACTTTGAAGCAGAATTCCAGCGTAGTGATGATATTTTTGATATCATTGATTTTGTGGATGAAAACAAAAAAATTTGTGTTGAAGTCAAAGGTCGCAGAGTACCTGCTGACCAATACGATGATACCATTATTACCTGTGGAAAAATTACAGAAGGATTTAAGTTGTTAGACCAAGGTCATAAAGTATATTACTTCTTTGTTTTTACAGATAAAGTATTATACCATAAATTAAGTGAAGAAGATAGTTTTGTGATGAAAGTTACTGGGACAAATCATCTTCCACATTATCTAATACCTATTAAAGACTTAGAAGAATTTAATGTTGAACTTAACTAATATGAGCGATAGTCAGGGTTTAGAAATCAATGGTGGGCAACTCCAAGACTTTACAATTGACCAGTTAGCAGGAGCATTAGCACTTTCATTAGGAGCAGTTGGTACTCTATTATTGGTTATATGGCAGTCTCGTTGCTTGTGTAGATGTAGGTTAGGGTTAAGCGATAAGTGTTATATTTTTGATTGTGAACGTGCTCCGCCACCTTTAGAAGAGGATGAAGAAAAAGGTAAGGGTGAGAAGAAAAAAGAAGAGGTTGAACCTATATTACCTGAACCTGAACCTGAACCTGAACCTGAACCTGAACCTGAACCTGAACCTGAACCTGAACCTGAAAATATAAAAATAGAAGTTATTGATAAAAATTAATTCAAAATTTGAATTTTATTTTTTTGAAGTTGATTGATAGAAATCAACGATATATAAACGTGTAGTTTATAAATTTGATAGTTTAAATATTTATTTGTATTATATACAATTAATATTTAAAAAGAAAATAATAATATAAGTATAAAATAAGTATGAACCGACTACCCTATCCCACACCCAATATGACATACAGTTATGACAGGCGACCAACCCAAAACATAACTGTAATCCCACAGGTAAGGGGGAGATTTAGAGTAATTGACTACGGAAGACCTCCCAATCGCCGTAGATATGTAAAGGACATTAGAATTTTACCAGCAGTACCACAGACGCTGTCATTCAATACAAATATATTACGAACTCAATCTTTAAATATTGTGATTAAACAACAACTCACACAATTAATAGAAGAGGCGGTTCAAGTAGGTATAGATAATGATATTAACTTGATTACAGGAGAGTATGAAAATTCACCTCCAATCAAAATAGAACCTGATGAGATTAATAGATTACCAACTATCTTGGGTGGAGGCAACGCCACTTTCACGATAGTTAGATTGAATAATAACATTATCCAAGGTGGGTTTGGACAGGAAAGAGTATTCAAGATGTCCCCACCTGAACTATATTATGATAAAACAAAATATTTTCAACCTTCTAAACAATCAACACTCTTAACTCCAACAGGGGAAGAAGCAACTTGTGGATATCAATATATTTATGAACAATTCCATAATCGTGCTGGATTTAAAAAGTTATCCAAGGATTACCAAACCATAAAATATTGGAGTAGAAAGACACCACCTCAATATCAAACGTGGTTGAAACATTACAGCAGAGAAATCAATATCAAAAAGTTAGACTTGAATATTCAACACGCAGGAGATATTGAAATAGAAACCTTTGAAACAGACCTGTACAAAGTTCAGGTTGTAGATTTGGAAGAAGAAGATGATTTTAGCAAAGAGGATGTTGAAAGGTCTATGAGTGTTTTAGATATAGTTAGATGGTGTATGTGGGCAAAGATTAACTGCTACGTCATTGACTTTGATGGACACTACTATATGACTTATAACCATAAACAAATCACAGAACAACACGCAGACAAAAAACCAAAGACAACTTCTCATAGTGTAGTGGTTAAGGTCAAAAATAATCACGCTTACTTTGTGGAAGATGCTGACTTGAAAAAGGCAGTTAATCTTAGATATTCAAAGTGGTTGACAAACGATTTTGAAGAGATAGACCATAGAGCGAAGGAAAACGAGGAGAACAATATGGCGGAAGCATTAGATGATGGAGAAGTCAATACTAATAAATTTTGGATACACCCCTACCACGTCATCAAGGCACAGGCGGAGGATTATGGTGTTTATCAAGCGTGTCAAGAACTCGGTGTAAACAAACAGCATCCAGAGTGGGATACATCGTTAGTTGAAAGTGTAATCAACTTTGACGATAAAGGTGCTTATGTCAAAAACAATCCCCCACCTTTACCCAGTGAACTATTGGATGATAGTGGTAAAACGTTTTATATGGGTGAAGATAAATTGAATGGTTTAGTTTCATACCTATACCATAACCATAATGTACTCCCTGATAGAATGAATGGTAGTAGTGGTCACAAGATAGATAGAGTTACTTATGGACAAAATAAAATTATGAGTAGACAATCTCTACCTACTTACACAAGTGATTTACCAACGGAAGAATTACAACAAGAAGTACAAGAGTTATATCCTGATATGTCTATGACTTATATGCCCACTGCTAAAAGATTAGCGGATGAGGTATTCAAAGTTCATTACAACACCATAGAAAACGATGGACGGATATATAGTATGTTTAACTCAAATACACGCAGGGTATTTTACGATGCTGAAATCAAACCTGCTAATCAAGTATATTTAGAAAACGTGAGTGAAAGTGTTCATTCAGTAGATATAAGACAAGCATACACAACAGCATTAGAAAACTATGATTTAGATTTCAATATCTATGATGCTGTGTGTCAATTCAAAAAATATGATGGAAATTTTAATCCTAATTACTTCTACCTTGTTGAAGAGATTGGTAGTGGTTATCCTTTGAAGGATGTCAAAGATGGATGGGTGTTGTATCACGGTTGTATGCTACGGCACTTGTTAGGAAAGGGTTTGGTAGTCATCAAAAAAGTTATCAAACCTGTATCCACTTTATCACCTGACTATTTCAATAAATTTATTTCCAAGTGTAATGAACTTGAAAACAAAACAGGTGGAGAGATACCAACCAAACGATTAGTTAATACTTGGGTAGGTGGGTTGAAGAAACCTGATAAAATTAATCACTTCAAGTTCAATACAACTGAAAGTGAGAGTACTATTACACGTGCTTTCTATCGTGGTGAAATAATTAGTTTATTAGATGAGAATACAAAATTCAATGTTGATTATAGGTTCAATCAAAAACCTTTGTATATGATATCCCATCCAAACGGAGAACATAACATTCAATCAGGTCAACCTATTAGACTTGCTGTTATTGAAAAGGTTAGTGAGATGTTATACAAAGTCCATCAAGTCATAAAATCGTGTTTATGGTTTGCTGGTAAACTTCAAAACAACACAAATACACAGTTAGCGATGACACGTACCGATGCGTTGTATTATCAAGGAGATACACCAGTCATAGACACTGACCCCAACTATGCGGAGTTTCTAACAAGGTATACTGGTTTCAATGTTCGTTTTGAGCGGTGGATTGATGTAGAGGATTGGAATGGTTATTTCAAAAAATACAAACCACAACCAGTCGTACGACAAAAACGTAATCAGTGGTCTAATGTGATTGATGTCAATAAACGCTGGTCAAAAAAGATTGGTGCTACTTTACTGTTTAGACTATTGAATAGTTTGGGAGGCGGTTGGGTTCAGGGTGAAGGTGGTGTAGGTAAAACAGAGTTTCTCTTGAACTTCAAAAACATTATTGAGGAGAACAGCAAAACTTACAAGTGGTTAAGGTTGATTTATAAATTACAGAACAATTACAAACACTTTGAGTTGTTAGAACAATACCGCGATGTCAACCCTTGTAATGTTAAATTACTCGCACCAACAAACAAGGCGTGTAATAATATTGGAGGAGCAACACTTAACAAAGGTTTAGGTATACCTGTATTGGATGTGGATGAAGATGAGTTGGAAGGTGACAATGTATCTTACTTTGATAAAATAACACACAAACTCGCTGGTGATGGATATAAAAAACATAGTTGCGATTATGTGGTTGTAGATGAGATTAGTATGATGAATGGTATGTGGTGGAGTTTACTTTATTCAATCAAACGTCGTATTCCACGCATTAAATTTATATTGTGTGGCGATATCAAGAGACAATTACCACCTGTGGGCGAGGAGTGGCGTGATTTTGATAATGCTTATGTAGTCAAGGAGTTAGCAGGGTTTAACCTGTTCAACTTTAACTATAATTTCAGGAATGGGTTAAGTGGTAATATACTTTGGGATGTCTTTAGTGTACATCCAGAAACGTTCAAAGTCGTATCCAACAACCCTGATACTGAAAAAAATCTGTGTTATACTAACGCCAAAAGAAAAGAAGTTATAAACAAGTTTGAGGTAGATATTGTTGAGAGTGGATTACCCTATCTAAAACTGGAAAAGGTTTGGGGAGAAGAAGAACCCAGTGAACGCAGGTTAGAAAGGTTTTATCAACCTGATAGTCATAGTAAACAATTGATTATAACTTATGGAACACCTCTTATAGCATTCAAAAACAATCGTGATTATGGTATATCTAAAAAC
>Ga0208159_1000249_pt1 | contig 22792 bp, 33 predicted proteins | sample 9_EtaG_FD_184082 | JGI IMG/M metagenome (GOLD analysis project Ga0208159, IMG submission 184082) | Marine viral communities from the Subarctic Pacific Ocean - 9_ETSP_OMZ_AT15188 metaG (SPAdes) (version 2) | ecosystem: Environmental > Aquatic > Marine > Oceanic | place: Pacific Ocean | collected... | reverse complement strand
TTGGACTTGGTATCAGCCATTTGTAGAGATCAAGGCACCTCTATTTAGTGAGGTATCCGTTCTCAACCAACCATTCACGGGTCATAGGAGTAGGTTCATAGTCAGACCACATGGTCCCACGAGCACAGGATTGTAGTGCTTCCATAGTCATCTTCTCAGTGCGTCCGGCCCATCCTGCTTCTGCCTCCCAAGGCACAGCAGACTCTGGATAAGTACGTTCTGCCATCACACGCCAGATCATTGGCACTTCATCTTCAGGTTTGATGATAGCGATCATACTATTCTCGATAGTACCTGCCATGCAATCCTGGGCAGCATGCCATCCCTCATGACGCATCACCATCATCAATGTGGCAGGACTATCCATATACCTCTCATTGAGAAAGAAGTTATTACCAACAGTGTGGTAAACACCACGATGCATTGTAGGGAAGTATTTCCGATCTGCTAGAAACACCTTAACTCCGACCTGATTAAGGGCAACGAGCATTCCGTGGAACTCGTCAGCAATAATATTATAATCAGTATTGGGATACCTATCAGCAATATCGTTGACACTGAATACTTCTTCAACATCTTCGGTACACTCGCGAAGTAGCATACACCCCATGGAGTCCATAGTATTGTAACCCTTGGTGATCTTAGAGTCATCTGCAAATGCAGGAGTTCCTAAAGAAACTGCTGCAAGCATGGAAAGAATAATATTTCTCATAAAAAGATTGTAACCTTACGAAAGTGTCAGTTTTTTGGTGTATTCATATGCAAAGGTTTCTCGGTAACCCTTGATACCCCACCCTAACCAATAGAAAGCAGGAACCATGTACTGACGTACAGTTTGTCCACTACCTTCAAACATGGGAAGATTACGTTGGAAGATGTTTTCATTGATCATGAATCTAGTTTGACCTTCCAAACTACTGGGATCACAATCATATTTAACACAAAACTTACCAAGATTATTATAACGGTTTATTGAGGTCCACTGGATGAGACCATAGCCGCCACTATAACACTCACTATAAGACACTCTAGAACCACCCTCGCAAATATTGGCAGTGAAATTTGATTCTTGTTTGATGTTCCCCATAATCGTAGCAAGAGCGTTACGATCTGAGATCTTAGTGTGTTCTTGGAGTTGTTCAAGGACATATTGTTCTTCAGGTGTGCAGTCTTCACACTTCCAAGAAGAAACGTATGGTTCTACTGGGATGATAACAACATCCTCTTTAGTGGGTTCAACCGCCGTTGCACAAGATGCACTAATTGAAGTAAGAGCAAGTAAGGCAGCAAATCGTTTGATCATTAAAAAGGGGGTATATAGTACCCCCGCATTATAGACTATTCTTTTTTTGATGTCAAGAGGGTGACGGCGAGTAAAGCGGTTGCATCACCCCTCCATCTGATCCATCATCATCTTCGTCTTTACTGGCTAATGCAAGCATAAGGAAGTAAGGCGTAATGATAAAGATCAATGTTTGAAGTAACGTCCAGTCATATGTCATGAGTTTCTTACCGCTACTGCGATTGGAATTAGCAGCAGCATTGATACTGCCACAAATCCCATCACCAGATACCAGGAATCAGTTGACCTGACACTGCATAAGATCCCATTGCTGCAACAACACCGATCATTGCTGCCCAACCATTAATGCGTTCTGCTTTTTCGTTCATTGTTTTTACCCTTGAATAGATGTTTTTAAAAGTGCTTTTGAGTAGTCCAGTTGTGAACTTGGTGTGTTTTCGTAGATAGAAGTGTCACCATAGGTTTTGTGATCACTGTATCCAACCATTGCTCCTTTGGTGCGCTGCAATGCAGGCATAAAGGCAATGAAGAAGAACACTCCAGGTGCTCCAATAATAAGTGCTGCTCCAAATACATATCCTGCCAAAAATTCGGCAATCGTGTGGTTAGCAGTCCAGGCAAACTCAGTTTGCGTCAAAAGTTCAATCATCAGAATCCGAAAATACCAAAGAAAAATACACTACCACTGAAGCTATAAGAGATAAGAGCAGCAAGGAATCCAACCATAGCAGTGCGTCCATTTAACTTCTCTGCTCTCTCTGCATGTGTTTCATAACCGTATCGTTCTGCAGCGGTTTGATCAATGTACATACGTGGTTCAGTAGCCCACATATTTGTTTGTCCTTGATCGTTGGTTGTTACAGTCATTTACTTATCGTTATGAAACTTTACATATTATATAGTAAATCTAAAGTTTTGTCAAGCGTTTCACCTGTTTGAAAACCTCTTGCACTCTTCAGGATTTACTCTACACCATTGAAATACAAAAGAATCAGCGTCAATCTCCATAGAGTGGTGTGCGTGGTTATGCAGTGCCCCAATTAAAATCAATACTCCCACCGATAAAATATTGACGTGTGTCACTGGGTGGAGAAGTATCGTCCTAATATATTTTTTCATAAAAAAGGGGAGTGCCGTCGCACTCCCAATATAACATCTAGATGTTTACTTGTCGATATTGTTTATCAGAAGGAGTACTTGACACCCAGTTTACCACCAAGACCAAGACCTTCGGTATCGAAGTCACTGTCAGCGGTAGCAGCACTCAGTTCACCATAGACACCAACACTGCTGGAGAGAGCAGCGGAAGCGCCGATTTTACCAGTCCAGATGGTCTCGTTCTCAGCACCGTCAACGGCTTTGACAGCAGGACCGCCTTGGATGTACCAGGAAGAATCACCGTCACCGATGGCACCTTCGTAGCCAACGTGGAAATCAGTAGTAGCTCCAGTGTAGTCATCGCCTGCCCAACCAGCGTTGGTTTCGACGTTGACGTAAGGACCGGCTAGGGCAGCAGCAGGGGCGAAAGCAACAGCAGCGGCTGCTGCAGCGATAGTCGATTTGAACATTAGTTTTACCTCGTAGTTTACTTGCGGAATGATTACCCGCAGATGAAAGGGATTTCGACAAATCCCGTTGTTACCTTCTGTCACAATAGACAAAAGGTTAAGTATTTATACTACCTTAAATTAGTGTGTTTGTCAAGGGGGTTCGGTTATTTCCCCTCACACTCAGGTGGTATACGACCCAGATACGGATCATAGTTGAATAATACAGTCTGATCCTCCATTTGGGCAAGCGATTCCTTCCAGTGGTTAAGAATTCCATCATGACTCCCACGATGGAAAACCTCAAGATGCTCTGGATGAATCGACGAACCCATCTCAATCTTGTAATGGAACAGAGGAATGGCGTAAGTCCTTCCACAGTTATAGATCAAATCATCTGCAACAGGACGTGGCTTTACACCCTGATCCAACTTGAACTTATCACCAACACAATGATGATCGATCAATTTCTTGGCATGATGACGGGACACCATGAAACACGCTGTAGAAAAATCATTTACCCAACGAGCGTGCATACTTGCATATACCACACCAGGATTAATAATAGCAAGTTGAATCACATCCCAATCGTATGGCACCTTAGACATGAAAGTATCCCAATCAAATCCCCAGAACCGTGCAGTGTCAAAACTAACATCATCCTCAGCAAAGATTGCATAAGGACTATCAGAAGTTTCGTACCAATGTTTGATGGATTTCAAATGTGAAGTCACACAACCAACCTCACCAGATGTCACACCCTCAGGATAGTTACCTTCAATGATGTGTTCCAGTTTGTCCTCACGTCCATCAAAGGCAGAGATACGAGTGGGATTCAAGTTCCAGTAGTCACACATGGCTCGCATCTCTGCATCACGTTCTGGTTGACCATCCAGATTAATATAATACAGAGGACCGAAGTTCTTCAGTTTATATGCAGATTTGTTCTTCTCTTGATAGTTGAGAGGCACGGGAGGTTTAACCTCTGGTTTCTGTGCAATCAATTTCTCAATCGAAGGGATGTAGTTCTTTGCAAGAACGTTCTTCCACTCAAACTCTTTTGCATACTCACGAATCTCATCTCTATGAGCAACTGAATACTCTCTGTTCTTGATGATCTGTTGTTCCACATACTCAAGATCTTTGATCTTCTTCTCTGGAATGACAGTGATGAACTCTCTATCAACATCCAAGTTTGCGGTTGCAAACTCACTGATGACAACACCCAAACCTGCGGCAAAGGCTTCCATAATCACAAGACTATGGGCTTCACCGTCAGACAAGAGAACCAAATTACCATAGTCAGTAAGTTCCTGAAACAGAGTCTCTTTACTCCATTCACCAAGGTAATTGTTACTGGTGTCATATCGTTCATCAACGATATTGCCAGCAAACCACAGACTCTTAATGTTCTGGAACAGATACTGACGTTTGCGATAGTCTACCTTTGCGAGGTAGATACTGCGATCAGAATACTTTGGTTCGTCTGTATAAGTGAACGCATCTATATTGACACCATTAGGCGTCACAAACAACTTGTCCTCAGGAAAGTTACTGAAGATCTTATAGATGTTTCTGATGCCCTCTGACAAACAGAATACATTAGGTTTAAGTTCACCAAACTTGTTAAAGATATTGACATAACCATTCATCATATCCGGACGTTCCAGATATCCGAAGTGCGAGGTCATCGCCTTCGGTCGATTGATATGAGGATACAACACAATGAAGTCGTCATAGTTGATATGAACGAAGTCAGGATTATGTTCCTCAATGGCCTGAAGAACTTTATTCCCATCAGTGGTGTTGATGATTTGAACCGAGTGTCCCAGTTCTTTCAATGCATTTGCCATGTCCCAGATAAGAGACTCGACTGCACCCCACCCCTTAGGAGGGATGGGCATCAGACCTGGACCAACAATGGAAATCTTCATTTCATCTGTTCAATATTTTTTACATATGTCTTGACAAGTTTCTGCCAAGAGAAGTTATCCACACCATACTGTCGGATATCTTTTCTCATAGTCACAGAGATTTCTCTGTTCTTGATGAGTTCTCTCTCTACATACTCGATGTCATTCCACTTGTCATCTGGGATGACAGTAACGAATGGAAGAGATTGATCTAGATCATGTGCAGCATACTTAGATACCACAACACCTAGACCAGCAATCAGAGCTTCCTTGATAACCAAGGGCGTTCCGTTCTCTCCATCAGAGAGAAGTAACATGTTACCATAATCAGTGACATGTTGCAACTTATGTTTGTGACCCCATTCACCAAGATAGTTTTTGTACTTATCAAAACTAGTTGTGTCGGTATAGTGACCAACAAATTCAATACTATCTATAACTTGATAAACATGTTGTCTTTTACGGGGTTCAATCTTACCCAAGTACAAAGTCTTGTTAGGTTTAGATCCAACCTCATTAAAATTATAGTCACGATGTTGGGCACCATTCTCACAAACCAGGAGTTTGTCTAAGACAGCTCCATCACGTTTGTAAGTTTCATAGTCCTTTTGTGAGATACAGAAATTGTAATAACTATCCTGTGTAATCAACCATTTGTAGATTCGATCGTAACCATCGAAAGAATGTCTGTCAGGTTGATCAATATAAGGATAGTGAGAACTGATCGCAATCTTTGCATTGGGACAAGCCTCACGAATCACATCCATCAAGGAATAGAACACGTCATAATGGACGTGAACAAAATCAAAGGTATCACTCTTTAGTTCTCGAATGATTTGATTTGGATCAGGAGTATTGATGATGACACCATCATGTCCCAGTTCTTTTAGTTCAGTTGCATAGTCCCATATCAGGGACTCCACAGCACCCCAACCCTTTGGGGGGATCTCAATGATCCCAGGGCCGACAAGAGCAATATTCATTATTCAGCGTAGCAAACTTCTTTGAAATTTTTGATGAATGTCTGATCATCAAATGCAGTTCTGAAGTAACTCAGAGTATTGAACTCCAAAAGATCATTGTGAAATGCGAAAACCTTTTTGAAGATCTGGTCCTGAGGGTTCTTACCCCAGAATGTTTTGTCATTCTCATTGAACTTCAAGGGCATCTGTTCTTGTTCAGAACTATGATTCATAGAACCATTAGTGGTACGGAAGCCACCCGTCTCATTTAGAGTCAGACACAAGAGAAGTTCATCAGTGATACCCTCAGCATTGTTTGGAATAGAATTAAATACACTATCAAACTTGTTATGGAAGGTGTCAAAAATATGGTCGTGTTTATCCTTCTGGAACAGGAACAGACCCGATGCAAAGTAAGGGATGTCTAGGTTTTCCTCATCCAGAAGGTGACTAACCAATCCAATATTAACACGAACTCTGGACAAATAGTCCTTCAGAGTTGGCACCCACCAATGCCGGCAGATAAGAAAATCATCCTCAGCTTCATCGATCAATTCATCGGTGCGATCATTGACGATTACCGTATCGGTATCCATGTAAAAACAATGGTCCGTTTGAATATACTTGTTCAGATGATATCGCATCTGCCAGTAATGTGGTTTGAACCATCCCTCACCCCTGGCTTCGTCTACAGGGAACGGAATGATGCGAACATTAGGTTTATCATCATCAGTCTCTAAACGACTGTCTGCGTCCAATACAACAACCTCATAGGGTTGTTCAATACGTTCCAAAGACTCTAGAGACCGCAGAAGATTATTGTAATGTTTGTCGGCACCACCGACGATATAACCGAAAGTAATTTTAGACATCAGTAATGTACCTTGTATTGATGAACGATTGGCTCCTTGGAGATTGTCCAAATAGGATTAGATGTGGTCTCTGTCAACATGTTGTTATGACGGTATTCTTTACCACAAAGGAAGAAATAAGTAGGCATCCATACGTCTACCCACCCAAAATTACCACATAAGTCTCTCTTAATATAATCAAATTCTTCATTAAAAATCTTTATGACCCGATTATAATTTTCTAAGAAAGTTTTTGCATTGAAAATACTACCACCTCCCGTTCCGTAATAGTTCACATTCCATTCTACACCATACTTACGTGTCATGTAATCAAGGAATTCTTCACGTAGATAGTTACCTGGTTTGGCTTGACCTGCAAACTCCCAGTCATCAGGAACGTGAATCTCACCACGAATCAAGATGTCATCCTCCATCATGATGATATGATCCGTTTCACATAATTCACAAGCTCTCTTAAATCTTTCCAACCAAATGAGAACTTCATCCTTGGTCATCCCATAGATGCCGGATGGATGATTGTGATCCCGATACCCTAGGTTATCTTCCTCATGAAGATATGTGCAGTTATACTTCTTTGCGATTGCAGAGAAGTCTTCACCACCATCAGAGATCAATACATATGGATTGTCTGGATGATACTTACGGAAACTTTTGATAGCTTCCTCAGTGGCTTTCGGTTTGTTATAAACCTGATGAAATACTCCGAGTGTCATAATACTTTCAGCATCCCGTTAATACGATTGATATACGTGTGATTGTATTTCACCACGTTCATTTGATGATTGATAAGGTCCTTATCATCTTTCTTTTTCAAACCTGCTTCAAACAGATCAAAAATATTCTCCTCACAAACCACACTATCATCAACAAACTTTGCGTTGATAGGTGAATTAGTCATACCCAACTGACCATAACTGATACTCTTGACCAGACGACAGGCAAGATATCCCCACTTCTTATGTGTTGCGTTCCGGAAGTCAGGAGAGATCCAACTCTTCTGAGTCAAGATACGATTCTCTTCATCACTGACTGGAGTCTGCCAAGGATTGATATAAACAAAACCAACCCCAGCTTGTTTACAATACCCAGCAAACTCATTAATCAGATGTGCATTAGCGAATCTACCCTCTCCTGATGTACTACCGATGAAGTAGTAGGTGTTTTCCCGTTCAATATTTCTCCACTCAAAGTCTATTTCATGAGGCAACAAGTCTGTAGCCCATGCAGCATAGATGATGTCATACTCATCAGACTTATTATCGTAGAGAACACCACGGTCTAATTGTGTGCAGTTATCACGATCAAGAACAAAGTCATAATTATCATTGTCCATACTCTCTTGCAAGTATCGAACATCAACCAGTTTCTTAACTTTGCCAAGATACTTCTTCGGATTGACACAGACATGCACAAAGTATGTACTGGTCTCCCTAAGAGGAATGTTCTTGTCTGCGAATCCTTCTGTCAGAAATACGCAATCATCATAGTCAAAGTCCTCTGGATAATCACCATCGTGAAACCAGTGGACTTCATGACCCAGATATTCAAAAGCCTTCTTAAAAGAGTTATGAATATAAGAATGTGTGTGAGTGTGGAGTGGATAACCCCAGATAACGATTTTCATTTTCTCTCTTTCAGAAGTTCTCCAAACATTTTAGATGTACTTGGCGTTCCCACATAAAGTTCTTCATGTTCAATACCATATGGTTTTGCAACATCCTCAATCATCTTGTGCATGTGTACAATACCATTTCCAAAATGAGATTCAACCTTTGCAAGGTCATCAACAAAACCAATTGATTTGGTTGGGACAATAAAGAACCAATCGGAATAGTGTCTATCCCATCCAGCAACGTGACCATTCTGATTCAGAATCTTATCAGTTTCTAAATCTTTCATTTCAATCAGGGTTTCAAAAACCAAGTCGGTTCTCATCCTGACGATGTAATCATAGTCTTCTACATTATCGATCAATTTTATACAATCGGCAATACCCTGATACTGAGACTTGAACCTGTAGAGAATATCCCTGGACTTCTCCAAAGACAACCTCATATCAGGTTCAGCTGACAGTTTATTGTAGTAAGACACATCGAACTCAAACGGTTCGTTGACTTGCAGTTTTTTGAGATTCAAATCTGAGTACAGATTCTTGAAGTCTTCCAGTTCATTGTTCTCAAACTTATCACTGTGTTCATGATGAATCTCCATCTGTTGCCAGTTCTTGGAGTCCCACTGGAGATTTGCATAGATGTCATATTCACCTAGCCCATCCAAAAAGTTTTCTTTAATTTTGTCAAATGTTGTTCTGACAAATCTGGGATATCCAGAAAAGCAGACCGCAAATTTTTTCTTCATCGTAAAATTTCTGAAATTCTTTCACTCACTGCAGTATTTATTTCTTGTTCCAGACCCTCTGGTTTGATCATCTCAAACTTGAGGTGAGAGAATACATAGTGACCACAGATATTAACTAGAGTTTCCACTTCAGTGTCAGGATCAAAGTCTTCATCAACCCACTTTTTCCAACGTCCAGAGTCAAGGCATAGTTTGTAAAACTTTGATCTCTCCTTTGAGGTGAAATTATTCCAGTAGATTCTAGTCTGCATCTGACCAAACTCTGGAGCGATGTTAATCGTATCAAGTCCATGATCAAATTTCTTATGAATTAGATCTGTCTTCAGATAGTCACCGTTGTGTTCCTTATTAATTAATCCATACTTCCTGGACAGGTATATCGATTCATTCAACCATACCTCTTTGTATAGTCCAATGTTCATGTTCTCTCTCAGAGCTGTACCAGATTGAATCACCAAATATTTGATAGAATCTTTCTCAGTTTCATTAAGAGAGTTATATGTTTGATTGAGGAATGACGATAACTTCTCTGGCGGCATACTCTTAATGGCTTCTTCTGTACCAATCTCAAACTTGATATTTGGATTGACTTGAAGACCCATACGAATAAACTTAACCGTATGACGGAAGGCATCTTTGATTGACTTGAACCGTTTGAATGGATCAATATGCACGACATCAAAGTATTGACAGTCGATTAGGAAAGACTCTACACCATCGTCTCGAATGTATCCCTGATTAGGACCGCCATGGTCTCTGACAAGTAGAACATTCTCAGTTCTTTCCCTGACGTATGCACAGAATGTTTCAGTGGTCCAATGATTTACATAACCACTGTCATGATCAATCTGTCTGCGAGACGGGATGAGACCAAGAGGAGTATTATTAGTGTTTGCATAATTGATCACAGAGTCCACAATCTCTTTGCTCATTGGACCTATGAAAAGACGTGGAGTAATCATGTGTTTAAATACAAATTATACTTTCCGAAGTGGAACAAGAAATCACTGATTGGTTTCTTATGTAATGGAGCCATGTTGATCCAGATTAGTGACTTGATAATGTCAACTTTCTTATTGTCAAGACCAATCTCTTCAATAAACTCCTCAAGAACTTTTATACACTCACACTGTTCATTACTGCGTAGAATGTCAACAGTAATATCTGTTTGATTGATATTAACTGTATAGAGTTCCTTATCAATTATATCATGGTTGACCGTCAAATTATGTTTTAGTTTTGCCAAGTCATAATAAATGTCACCATGACATACATCCCCACCGAAGTCTTGTCTCCAATCGATTAAGGTGTACTTACCATCATTCCAGATCACATTCTCAAGAACTAGATCGCCATGGAATTGATAGGAGTCCTTTGAAATCAATTGTTCTTTATCAATAGACTTCAACAAATCGAAGATACCAGGCACTGTCTTTGAATTAATTGTTGTCTCAGTGTCAGCACCCAAACCATTCATAGACAAATACTTCGACACACGTTTGTACGTTTTATCAAAGTAAAACTCTTGACATAGTTTACTGATGTCTGCATCCTTCTTCTCCCACAGATTATCTTTTGCCCAGTACAAAAACTCTTTGAAGTTCTTTGAGTTAACAACTCTCGAATAGACTTCACCCTCTGTGTATTCATACTTGTAAAAGTTATTTGTGGACCCAATATATTTTGGAGTGAGCCCCTTCAGATCAAGCATCCTGGAAACACGATTCCAACAAACTTGTTCATCATGGAAGAACTTGATCACAAACTTATCAAAGATAAAGATACTCTCATCATCTTTGTCAAGTAAATGGAATCTATCGGGAATGGTATCTCTGGTCTTCTTCAGAGAATCAACGTTGCCAATGTCATACCATTTCTTGTAATTAACCACATTAAACTTGTGGTGTTCTAACATTTGAGAGATCACATGACAGTCAGACAGATCCATGACTCTTGTCTTATCTAGGATCTCATCAGTATACTTCCAGAATAGATCATAATCTTTAATACCACAGATACCAATATAGACATAATCAAATGTCTCTTCACCTTTGTCATTGATCTTGACAAGAGAGTCATTGACAGCATTGATAGTTCTATATTGAAAACTACTGCCTTCCTTGTATCCAGCTACCCAGTTATTAGAGAAATCAATCTCTTCTTTCTCTACAACGGTATCACAGGCGTGGAATACAAATGGACATTGTAATTCTTCTTTACATAAAGACATTGAAAAGAGAAGACTACTACCAATTTGGTTGTAATTCTTAACATCAACGAAAGTAAAGTTTAGATCTGGATAGGCTAACTTAAGGAAATCTCTAATATGATCACCATAGTGACCTAGAGTGATCACAAACTCCACGTCCTCTGGATAGGACTCTACGATATAACTGATTGATGGTTTCTTACCAACTCTAACCAGACCCTTATTGGTATATTCGGTAAGATTGCCTAACCTTGATCCAATACCACTGGTCGTAATCAGAACTTTATACTCTGCCATACTTGTCTTCCAACCTCACAATGTCATCTTCACCAAAGTATTCACCAAGTTGAATTTCAACAAAGACCAAATCAGTTTGTCCTATGTTTGTAAATTGGTGTTTTTGTTCTTTTTTAATATTAATCACATCACCAGGCGTATGATACGTTACCACATCATCAATCTTACACTCTCCGATGCCCTTGACAACTACCCAAATCTCACTTCTCTTAAAGTGATATTGATAACTGGGAGCTTCACCTGGTTTAATTACAATCTTTTTTACCTTTGTATAAGGTTCATCCATGAGGTTTGTATAAGAACCCCATGGTTTTTCTACTGTAGTCATAAGTCCCTCAACTCAGATATTCCAGTGTTGCGAACCACATTGAATGACAGAGCTCTTTGAGTATCAGCACTCTTAATATCATTAACAATAACTCTAGGTCCGTTACTCAGACCCATGATCAAATGATCCCAAAAGATACCAGCCTTCTTCAACTGTCGTTCTAGTTCTGGTCGGTGAGATTCTTTTCTACCGGTTACAAGAATAATCCTGTGATGTTTCTTCTCCCACTCCTTTAAAACTTCCAACGTATCTGGCAACAAAGTCAAATCATCGGAATGTTGTTTAACGATATCTTCATGGTGAACACATAATGTCCCATCAATATCACAAAAGATAGTTTTCATTAGAATCTTGGTAACGTAATATGTATGGGATGACCTTGGATACCAATTCCAAATGTGTCAACCATCTTACGGTGCATCAGTTCATGACACCATGCACCAGTTTCATTCATGCACTTCTCTAACATCAGTTGCCATACAGGGAAGACGCTCATGAATACATCCATCTCCTTTGAACCTGCAAAGTCAAACCAGTCATTGATCATTCCATCTGGTTGTCCTTGTAGATCAGAGTAGTTAATGACCTTAGGATCAAGTTGTTCAAATGGGATCTTGGTTTGAATCACCGTGTCTGTGCGACAACGAACCACCCAGTCATACTTGAAGTCATTGGCATACTCATGTTCTTTCTTAAGTTTATTGACCTCATTTAGACTGTAGAAATATGAAAGACAATTGTTTACAGTCCTGTCTCTGAATCCTTTGGGATCTGCATCTTCCTTGGCACCATACCAGTAACGATCCAAGGATGGTTGAAAGGGAACTACAGAGTCAGAGAATGACTTACTCTTCTGTGTCTTACACTTGACAGGATTATAAATCTTCTTTGCAAGTTCTACAGCATCTGACTGAATGCGTTGTTTGTGCCAGTCACCTTTTCCACACTCACCATATTTGTATGGATTGTTCTGAAGTTTATCATCAAACCAGAAGTGGCAGAAAACATCTACATCATAATCCCCACAAACATTTTTCAAAATGAATGGAGACACCTCCTCTACGAAACGAGGTTGTCCAGACAATAACAATGCGATCTTCATGACTTCAATTGCAATGCGACTTCTTTGACCAGTGATTCGATGTCAGTGTTAGGTTCCCATCCAAGAAGTTCTTTGGCTTTCTGATATGAACCTTTGGAATATCGTGTCGTTTCTTTGGCAACGATGTCCTTGTTTAGAGGATACTGACCTGCAAACATTTCAGGATATCGATCCCAGAGTTCTTGTGCAGGTTTGTGACTCAATCCAAGGTGTTCCTTACCCAGAGCTTCTGCAACCCACGTAGACAGTTGGTTTACACTGACAGCAACACCACTGGAGACATTGAACACATCGTTTGGTTGTTTCTCAAGACAGAGTTCCAGCATAGAGACAATATCATTGACCCAAATAAAGTCTCTTACCTGTTCGCCATCACCACTCAGGATCGGTGCCTGACCCTTGTTTAGTTCACGTACAACGAAGTTCAACAGAGGAGGATTAGGGCGTGTCTGATCACCGTCTGGACCAAACACGTTGAAGAAACGCAAGATGGTTGCAGTCATTCCATAGTTCTCTCGATAAGACTCAATCAAATCCTCACACATTTTCTTCGACAGAGAATAATAAAGACGTGGACTTACCTCTAGATCCTCAGTGAAAGTCTCAACATCGTTGTTCTCATACACAGCACTAGTGCTGGCAAATACAACATGAGGTACATTAAGTTTACGTGCAAATTCTAAAACATTTGCAGTTCCACCAACATTAATTCTAAGGGTCTCCAAAGGATTGGATTCACAATCTGGAAGAGAAGTAATAGCCGCGAGGTGAATGATAACATCGTAACTATCAAACTTAGTTCCACAATGACTGAAGAGTTCATCCGTTGCTACATCAATGTTGTAGAACGGGGCAATGAACTCGTTCGCATCATCCTTTAAATTTTCTTCATATCCGTTTCTAAGATTATCTACCAATGTCAATTCATGTTTATCAACGAGTCTCTTTGATAGTCCAGAACCAATCTGACCAGCAGCTCCTGTAATCAAAATCTTCATCAAAAATACTCCTTCAAGTTATCAGAATTTCTTGGGATATTTATTGCTTCGCAGGAGGGGTATGGGTTACTCCGTGCGAAGTCATTAATAACAACACGTTTGCAGTGTGGTAGTCCCATAATGAGTTGATCAAAGACAATGCCTTTGGTTTCCAACTCAAATAAAGTTGCAGTTCTATATTCTTCAGGACGACTAGTAGTGAGAATGATTTTCACTTTACCACCATCATGAAGATCTGCAAGATAATTAATATTCTCCTCTAATGGTTCACCTGACCCAACATATGGAGGGAAGTGTAGAGAGGAGTTCGTTACCAGTGTACCATCAATATCAACGAAGAGACACTTATATTGAGACTTATACTTATTCCAAGCACTCAGTGTTCCCCAATCTTTAAAGTCTGCGGTTTTCAATCCATGGAACACCTCAGTATCCAACATCATCTGCCAGATGACATGACTGATATAACATTCACCCTCCATGTTCTGGAGTTTCTCATAGGTGGAACAGAACTTCTTCGCATCAGCAAATCCATATCCACCACTAGAGAATGTAGAACTGATAACTTTCTTCTCTACAATATTGACAACAGTGCCATTCAGGGCCAACTCAACGTAACTCTTTGTACGTGCATTGATATCATCCATATCATTCAGGTCAAAGTATGCAACCTGATTACATTCCTCTGTGATCTCTGTGCGATAGAAACCATCAGAGTCTTTGATGAAAATATATCCGTCCAAATCATATCCACTCAGAAATGTATAAACGGTTTCTGATTGAGAACTGGTCTGTTCTGGCAATAAAACGATATTTGATTTATCGCGCAGTCCCAGTTTATCAAGTTCAGTCACAAACCCTTTCATGAACTGATACTTGTCCTCATGTTCCTGGAGACAAATAAAGTAAATATTATCGAAGAAGTCTAAGTTCAGTCCGAGAATCGATTCCGTAACCATAAAGCGATTCGACATTGGATGAGTCAACATCCATTTCGGTCGCATGTTTGGGAATCGACTCGACCGGCCGGCCATTGGCACTATCAGAGAGCGCATATAGTTGAGTTGATTTTACTATCGTATCTAGTATAACTCTATGAGACTCTGAAGTCAAGTAAGGTTCAAGTCTTAACGTGTTCATCACGTCAAGAATGTCAAAGGTTTCATCCATATACTCAGAGTATCTCTCTTCCAACTGAGTCCAGATGTATCTGTATATCTGTTCAATACGATTCGACTGTATGTTTTGTGTCTTCAGTCCCCACAAGTAATACAAGTCTTGTTTAAGCTTTACAAGATCCGAAAGAAAGGTATCGACATAACAATCTAGGAAGTCGATGAAGAACAATCTATTCGGATGAAAAATGATATTACTAAAGGTCAGATCTCCATGACAGAATGTATGCGGCACACGGAGATTATATCGGATAAGAATAGTTTGAATGTAGTCTAGTAGTTTTGGATATCCAGTCTTTAGTCTCAGGGTATCAATCTTATACCTTATCTTATTACCAGGATCAATGTATCGTGAAGTAGATATAAGTTGATCAAAGTAATCAAACAAAGTTTGTTTGACAAATTCTACGTCATTAATTGATGCAGTTTCAAAGAACTCTACAAAACTATGACCAGGGATATACTCCATGTCGAAGTAATCTTTACTGATACAGTGAATCCGTGGGGCATCAATATTTTTATAGATTGACTCAGAAAAGACACGTTGTTTTACAGCCTGTTTAAAAAGTCTTGAGTCATAATCAGGTGACGAAGAATACTTTCTAAGAACTCTGTCACTGATCAACTCAAGACTACAACCTGAAAGACCTGTGTCTAGTTTTGTCATTGATGATATTTGGAATTATCTTTTGATACGTGAACGATTTTTGGTTCAAACTTACAGTGGTTTGTAAAGTCTTCAGGGAATGCATAAGCAGGATGAAGGACATTTACATCTGAACGACGTTCGGAAAAGAACTTATTCATCTGACTTTCGTCATGCCATTTGGCAATGATATCGTTCTTTAGATCTGTCTGTGTACGGGTATCAAGTTCCTTCATCATCTCAATAACTTCAGGGACTCTACCACCCCACAGGCACCCCTGGAAGTACACCGAAAGGTCATCAGTAAACTTGACACCAGCCTTTGACTTTTCCTCTGTCTCAAACGCACCAGGGAACTCATTGTGAGGAGGCATTTTCAAGAAGTGACAAGGATGATGCACACCAATGTATGGTTTTGTACTAAACAATTCTTCTGGTGCAATCGAATCCACCACTACCATGTCCGCATCAAGGAACAGAACCCAATCATAATTCTTCAGTTCCTCTTGAGCTTTGAGAATGGTAGAGAATCGCAGAAGCGTAATGAAAGGCCACTGCATATGTTCCTGTCGATACACACTGATGTTATCAGGAGCACCAGAGAGTTCCCCATCAGTGAATACAAAATACTTTTTATCAACACCAGGCATCAACTTCTCTTCACAAGATTCATACCAACTAGGCAGAAACTTAAGGTACTTATCAGTTCCAATAAAAACTACTGCGATATTATTGAACTTCATAGACGCTTCCATCCTTCACAATAAAGATCTTTTGTATCATGAAAATCATATGAAGGACCAAACCACATGTCTGGTGCAATCACTTTTTTGTTTGGGTTCGTTTGTAACCATGCACCCCACCAACTCATAGAACTGTTGGCAATAATCGCATGATCACAGAGTGTCATCAAACATAGGTCATAGTAGGGAACCAAAGCACCGTCATCATATTTGTCCTCAGGTTCAGAGAACATAAACCGATCATCCTGAAACAAGTCTTGTTCCTTACACCAATCAATAGAGTCGGAGAAGATCAAGAAGGGCATGTCTTCAGGAAATTCTTGTAAAGCCTTCTCATAATAAGAGATAGGTTGCACTGGGTGTTGATCCTGACAGTTTACATATGCCCATTTGAATCCACGTTTGTCAGTCAGATTAGGATCACCACGACGAACATGGAGGAATGCAACTTCTTTACCTTCAAACTGTTTCATGAAGTCTTGACAAGGTTCTAACCACTCTGGTTTGAATGTGTAGTCCTCGCGAAGTTCATCCTCTACATGTTTGAAATACTTTTCAGACTGATAGAAACCTGCAACATTCACATTGTCAGGGCAGATATCCATCAATTCCTCATCATAATGAAAGAATCTCTCCTGTGCAGGGATAGGATTCCAACAGTATTTAATGGCATCTACATTCTTCATCTCAAATGCATCGAGGAGCCCGTAGTTATCAATTTGAGATCCTGGTTCATTGGGAGGAATACAATATCGAAATCCATGTTTACGTGCAATGCCTTTAATTGCAGCATGTTGGAACATCTGATTACCCAGACGACCCATCGTACCTAGTGCATCAAATCCAATCATTTCAAATACTCCTTCTTCATTTCATTGAATACTTTTGCGATACCATCCTGCATATTAGTCTTAGGAAGCCACCAACCAGTGATGTAATTATCAGCTTCGTTTCTCTTATCCAACTGAACACTGTCCTTAGCAAGACCAGGACTGATTTTGACTGGTCTATTGATAATATTAAACTGACCCATGATGATAGATGCTACATCTTTGATTGATGTTGCATTGAATGATGTGATGTGAAGTTCATCCGTAGGTTTAAAATCTTTGTAGTTCAACATCACAGTCTCAAGGGCTTCACAACAGTCCTCTGCATAAAGAAACTGTCGTTCTTCAGTGCCGTCTGTCATCATTTCAAAATCACCCTCTTCAAATCCCTTACGGATGAAGTCAGTAATGACGTGTGCCTTCTCCATGTCTTTCTCAATGCCATATACATTCCAGAACTTGACTGTTAATGCGTTCAGAGATTTTGTATAAAGTTCACCAACACGTTTCATCACACCATAAGGTGAGTAAGACATGTTACTCATCTGTGAAGATGCAAAGACAAAAGGAACATTATGTCTTTTAAGGTTATAGAACGCATTCGCCATGATGCGTGTATTGTTATCAATGAAGTCAAACGAATGTTGATACTTTTTCAGATATCTAGATCCACCCACGTCAAACGCAAGGAAGAAACAGAAGTCGGTATCTGAAAGTGCGTCATGAAGATTGACATTTGGGATACGAGTCATGTCTTGCCAGTCAGCATTGGCAACATCAAACTCAACAACAACGTGACCTTTCTTCTTCAGGTACTCAGTAAGATATGCACCGATCTGGCCAGCAGATCCTAGAATAGTTACTTTCATTTCTCAGTTTGCTCCTTAATCCAATAATAAGTGTAACGAATACCTTCCTTGAGAGTCATTTGATAATCCCAATCCAACTTCTCACGAATTAGATCATTGTTAGAATTACGTCCACGAACTCCAAGTGGTCCATCAATATGAATCTTAGTGACTTCTTTTTCTGCAACTTCAGCAGCAATATCTACCAACTGATTGATGGTAACCATCTCCTCAGATCCAATATTGACCGGACCCATGAAGTCACTATCCATCAGTCTTCTAGTTGCTTCGATGCATTCATCAACATACAGGAAGGAACGAGTTTGCAGACCGTCACCCCATACTTCGATTGCTCCGCCCTCCTTGGGAAGATTGGCAACTTTTCTACAGATTGCAGCTGGCGCTTTCTCTCTTCCACCGTCCCAAGTTCCTTCTGGCCCAAAGATATTATGATACCTAGCAATCCGAACTGGAATACCATGATTGCGATTGTAAGTAAGGTAGAGACGCTCACTGAAGAGTTTCTCCCATCCATATTCTGAGTCTGGGTCAGCAGGGTACGCATCATTTTCCCTCAGTCCAGGATTGTTTGTTTCTTCTTGAGCATACTCAGGATACATGCAAGCAGAACCAGAGTAGAAAATCTTAGTTTTATTTTGTTCTGTCGCCTCATTCCAAAGACGTTGTTGTTCCAGAACATTCAAATTGATTTGAACGGAGTTGTGCATAATCTCTGCATCGTTTTCACCAGTGAAAACAAAACCTGCACCACCCATATCAGCAGCAAACTGATAGATCTCATCAAAGGGTTCTAAAAACTTATCTACAATCTGTGCATAAAAATTACCACTCTCTCCACCGTATCGAATACATCGACGAACCATATGTGGATCTCTAAGATCACCAAGTATGAACTCATTAGCTTGATGATTAGAAAACTCTGGATACTTGAGATCAACTCCACGAACCCAATAACCTTCTTCGCGAAGTTGTCTTACCATGTGACTTCCAATGAAACCACCCGCACCAAGCACAAGTGCGGTCTTCTTATACTCAGACATGAAGTAATGAAATCTATACTATGTATTATACAAAAAGAGGTGGGTTTATGCAACCCACCTCTCCCAGGCTCGCCACTTATTTTTTACGGAAATAAGAAACCTTTAGGGGGGTATCCCGACCAGGGCTAGTTTAACGACTTACCGAGTCTTTGACATAGGCAGGAACACCTTCAGGGTCCAACCATTTTGTGTATTCAAAATCTTCCATGGCAGTCAGAAGTTGCATCTGATTGTCAAGAAGATACATATCCTGATAACGTTTAGTCCAGGAGTCTGCTTTCTGAATACGATAGTCTGGCATGCCATTGATTTCCAATGTGCCAGACTCAACATAACGATAAGGAAAACGCTCTAAAAGAACCTTCACACAACCTCCACAGACTCAAGGTCTCCGGAGACGTACTCCATCAACATTTCATAATCATCCAATGGTTCACCAGAAAACACCACTCCTTTATTTTCATAGTAGCGGCGTACCTTTCTGAAAAGTTTCGGATTCTTTACATCAAGGTAAAAGTCACCATTCGCGGCTCCGCGAAGGGTTCGAACGTCTTTCTTGAACTTACTAGAGAGTGTCATCTTCTTGTGTGTTGACCTTAGTATTATAAGGGTTTGACGGAAATCCGTCAATAGGGGATGCGAGGATCGAACTCGCCTTAGGCAAATTATGAGTTTGCTGCATTCACCAGATTGCTAATCCCCCAGTCATCAGATTCGTTCGATGACTGTGAGACCGTTGTTATTAGTTCTGTGAATCTTGAATTGCCAAACTCCAGGGTTTTTAAGCAGGTAATGAATGATTGCAGGAAGCAATCCATTACTACCAACACGGCCCATAAACTCTTCACTACGAGTTCCATAAGTTTGTGTGTCATGGAATGCAATGTATTTCTTGACCTTAGGAGCATGCAGAGTCAACTCTGCAAACAACTGATCATAACAATGCCACGTATCAATGAAGAGCATATCAGTCTCATCAATCTCTACGTCCAAAACATTTGATTGAATATACTCAACGTCTTTCCCTTGTTCCTTTGCGAGGTTAAAAAGTTCCTGAACACGTCCGTCAAGAAACAAATCATACGCTCGAACAATCACATCAGATGCAAGGAAGGCACGAGTACTGACACCAGTACGTGTTCCCATCTCAGTCACATGTTCAACTTGATCAGCAAGATCCTTAAGAACTTCCATGTGTTCATTGATGTCAGAGGGAGTATCGCGAGCAATGCGAAACTCTTGATCAAATACAAGTGTGGTCATGGTGCTTCGTTGTGTTCCGTATAAAGTTTATAGAGAGGATCATCTGCGGGCATTATGACAACAGAATTTCCATTCTCGTTCACAATACCAAGACGTTCGCCTTTTTCAACTCTTTCTATGAGTTGATCCCAGTTTTTTTGGAATTCTTCCACCGTAAATATTTCCATAATTAGAGTATATAGTGGATCGGGGCGATAGGATTTGAACCTACGACCTCCCGCTCCCAAAGCGGGCGCTCTACCAAACTAAGCTACGCCCCGGTAAAGCAATTATAACTCTACTTATGTCCTCTGTCAAATGGTTCCCAGTGTTCCCATCCATACTTATGAACTGCCCACATACCCAGAATAGGAACGAAGACTAAGATGGTTGAGAGAAATCCTAATCCATATGGGTTGTTAAGTACATTCCCACAAAACCTAGCAAATTGTAACATCATGATATGTAACCATTCCAGTAGAGCCATCTCCAGGTTTTCTTTGGGGGAAAATACGTTTCCCACATAGGAACATCCGAATTGCATGCTTCTAATGCATTAACACTCATCCAAGGTTTATACATTGACCACACTGCTTCTCGTTCAACACGAATGACTTCGGGATCATTATAACCATAACGTAAAAAAGTTTCTTGAATGATATCTTCTGGAATCACTTCATGACTAAGGATACTCAAAATATCTGAGTTATGCATACCGCCTGCCATACAATCTTGTGCGGCATGCCATGCTTCATGGCGCAAAATTGATAAGAACTTTTCTGGTTTTTGAGTATATTTTTGGTTTATAAAAATAGTATTCGTATCAGAATAATATAAAGCACGATATTCATCTACAAAGTATTGTGGGATAGCATTGTATACTTCTACTCCCATCTGATCAAGATTATCGATAATAGTCTTTGCTTCCCCCTCATAATCCTCAGAAGAAAGTTTCTCAACACCTTCGGTACACTCACGTAGTTTCATGCAATGCATTGCTTCATACGTGTAAAAAATTCCGTGTGCAGATGCAGAGGGAATTAATAATGCAAGTAACAATAATAGTTTTTTCATACACCATCCAGTGTTGTGTTTATCATATCACCAGTAGAGCATTCCTGCAAGCATGATCAGAAAACATATGATCGCGAAGAACAACAATACCGCACAAGCGATTATCAATTGTTTCATCGTGATACTTTCACCGTTTGGTTCGTGGTGGTCTCCATGGGCAGTCATGACATCCAGCTCCACAACATCCTCTAGTTATTAGTGAAATATTTGTTGAGGACTGCGATACGTTCTTCTTCATGTGCAATGATATCTAGTTGGTCTTGAATAGCAGCAAGCACGTCAGGATGTTCTCCAATACCTACAGGATTCTTGAGATAGATCTCAATATTTAATCTTGATTTTTCGATGTTGCCTTGAGCAACTGATTTGAGTGCCAATAAAATTTCTTGTCTCATGATAGGTAATCCCAATTTTCCCATGGATCTTTGTTATGTAGACATGATCTTGGATGCTTCCATTGTTCAGAAGATTTTAGACTTTCTAGTTGTGTTTCCAACTTCCAAATCTCAAGTTTCAACATCAAATTTTGTTCTCGCAATTTGCGATTTTCTTTTTTAAGGTTCATCTTGTTTCACATTGCAAGTTAACTCACAATCCTCTCCATCATATTCAGAGTCTGGTATAAATGGTTCTGATCCACAGATAGCACTTCTGCAGAATCTGTTTTGTAATCTGTGTTCTATTTTTTTATTATCTTCCCCAGACATCCCATCTGTCCTTAAAGTAGAAGTTGACTTCTGTTAGTGTCCCTGATGGAGTGTCCTCCTCAGATTCGGCCCATCTCTTACAAAATTTATGTAGAGATTCTGAACTATTGACAGTTGGAACACCGTACATTCTTGCAAATGCACACATAGCGAATCCATATCTAAGCTTGATTTCTTCTTGATCCATTTGCGGTTTCCCTCCTTTCGCAGGTGGTCTTTTCAAATAAGACAGGGTGTGCTGTCCCATTACCATCATAGGCATCTGATTCATAATAGACATTCTCACCTTTGATGAAACCAAAACAAAGGGTGATTAATACAAATGGAATAGAGATCCAAAGAAGTACTTCACCTAACATGGTGTCCTCCAAACATGTAACGCATACCATTTAGGATTTTGTTTCCAAACTCCCCCAGTCTGCGAGAATTAAAGCGTTCAAATAGTGCGGCAGAGATAACAGGTGTGGGTACACCAAGGTCCACAGCAGCGTGGAGAGTCCAACGACCCTCACCAGAGTCTGATACTCCCCCATCGAACTTGCTAAGGTCATGGTCATGCCGTAGTACATCAGCGGTA
>Ga0208159_1000244_pt1 | contig 22906 bp, 9 predicted proteins | sample 9_EtaG_FD_184082 | JGI IMG/M metagenome (GOLD analysis project Ga0208159, IMG submission 184082) | Marine viral communities from the Subarctic Pacific Ocean - 9_ETSP_OMZ_AT15188 metaG (SPAdes) (version 2) | ecosystem: Environmental > Aquatic > Marine > Oceanic | place: Pacific Ocean | collected... | reverse complement strand
TTTTCGGAAAAAACATTGACGCTGGTACATTCGACACAGAATTACCAATTGGAGGGGGAATAGGAGAGTTTCCATATGGAGACATACTAGAATGCGCAAAGAAAAATATGAATCATCCCCTAGACGGAACAACTTTAGCAGCAGATCAAGTATCCAAAATTTCAGAAGAAGGTGGTTTTTATCTAGAAAAGTACCTTGTGGTTACGCCTAAACAGGATTTGCGACCGCAGCTTGTAATCCCGGAGCACGTCTTGGGCATCACTTCTCTATCTGAATTCAAAGCATTTATGGCAATTCAGGGGTTAACTAGTGGATTCGACCCACAGAAAAACATATCTGATTATTTTGGTAATGCTGTTCTGAATGAAAGCGGTACTGATTATGAGGGAACAATTGGAATAAAATATGGTGTTCGCTTGTGCTATGTTCCAAAATTAGGCTTCAGCCCTATTTCTGATTCAAGCGAAAACAGATCACTAGCGAGAGCAAATAGAACATATGTGCACAATCTCGCAAATTTAAATGGTAAAATTTCAAAGTATACGTTTCCCATGGCGTCATACGAACAAGATATAACAGATGTTTCTATAGACGAATTGATGAACAGCAATGAGAACTTAAACCAAGATCTGAAGTGTTACATCGATAAGCTATGTGAAACAAAAGAATTCCGCCATCTTATGGACAATGTCATAACAATTACAAAGATTCCATCAATAATGATGATTTATTCATTCAACTTTTTCCTTCCATCCCTAGGAGACTCCTCGGAAAGAGATGGTGGAGATCGAGAGGTTGTCCCACCAGACAGTATAGGAAAAGTCATGAATGACAGTAAGGCAGAAGCTAGAAAGCTTTTTGTCTCTTTCTATAAAAATAATGACAGAGACCCCCCAAATGAAGAGGAGAGTGTTGATTATGTGTCTCAATTGCAAAAACAAGCAGTGTCAAAACTATCATTTATAGATTTATCTCTTTTTTCATTTGACATTCGAAGGAGACTAAGGACTGATAATCCGCATGATAAAAACGGAGAAGAGTGTAAAAATAATTTTGGTAAGTTATTTAAGATAGGGGGTACTTCATAATGGCAGGTCCAAATTTTCCAACACACATAGCACCTAGCTTTCCGCTGAAGATTACAAAAGGTAGATACAAGGTTTTAGGGGTCAATGATTTAACAGAAGTTGTTGATCAAAATATAAAAATGGTTCTTTTAACAGTACCAGGAGAAAGATTATTTGACAATAAGTTTGGTATTGGACTCTCGCGATATCTATTTTTAAATGAATTTGAAGTACAGAACGGCTTGTTGCACCCAAATGATCCGAATAAAAGTATTTTACCTTTAAGGAGCAACATTATATCTCAAATAAACAAATACCTTCCTTACATAACCATACAAGACTTGGATCTTAGTTTCAACGAAAATTTAATAGGAATAAAATTCAAGTATTTTATAAACGATTCCTCTGCAACCGCAACTTTTAATTATGTCATTCAAGGCATAGATTATTGATCACAAGCATTTACAAAACATTTAAATAATAAACTATTTATTTTAATTGCGAGGAACTCTGATGCCTAAAAACAAAAATGTAATGGTTAAGTACACCAGTAGAGATTTTGAATCTATAAAAAGTGATCTGGTTGATTACACAAAAAGATATTATCCGGATTCTTATAGAGATTTTAGTGCTGCTTCTTTTGGATCTTTGATGTTAGACGTAGTTTCATACACAGGTGATATTCTCTCTTACTATTTAGATTATCATGTCAACGAAAGCTTTCTAGATACTTCCTTAGAGTTTGATAACATAAGAAAGCATGCGAGAGCATTAGGTTATAAATTCTCCGGAACACCTTCTTCTTTCGCAGTTGTCTCTTTGTTTATCCTTTGCCCTGCCAATATAGACGGTACAGCACCTGATACTTCTTATTTACCAATATTGAAAGCTGGTACGACCTTTTCTGCTGCTGAAGGTGCTAATTTCTCACTAACAGAGGATATAGATTTTTCGGATTTGAAAAATGATGTCGTTGGTGCTAGATTTGATTCAACAACCGGCGCAACAACATATTTTGCAGTTCGTGCTCATGGTCAAGTAAAATCTGGTACACTACAAAGAACAACAGTGGATTTATCCAATTCTACATTTGAAAAGTTTAAAAGAATTAGAGTCGGAGGTTCAAATATATCCGAGATATCCGCCGTGTACGATTCCAGTGGAAATAGATATTATGAAGTTGACAATCTTTCTCAAGAAGTCGTATTTGTTGAGACAACAAACAAAAATGCTCAGGTAGATGGAGTGAGATCAATACTAAAACCATTCGCAACTTCTAGAAGGTTTACGGTCGAACAAGACGACACTGGTACATTCTTACAGTTTGGTTTTGGATCAGAAGATGAGGATGATGCCGGAATAACAGATCCTTCGCGAGTGGCCTTGAAGATGTCGGGCAAGGACTATATATCTTCAAAGTCTTTTGACCCGTCAAAGTTAATGACAACGAATAAACTGGGGGTTTCACCTTACAACACCGAAATGACAATAACATTTGTGTCAAACTCACCAGAAGGAACAAATGTTGCCGCGAACTCTCTTCAGACCATTAACTTTAAAAGCTTCCAGTTTAACGATGTCTCAAGTCTTGTCGCTTCAGAAAGAACGTTTGTCGAAAACTCTTTAGAGGTCAATAATGATGAACCAATAACTTCAATTAGTTTAGACATATCTGTAGAAGAGCTTAAGCAAAGAGCAAAGTCTCACTATGCAACGCAAAACAGAGCTGTAACGAAGCAAGATTATGAGTCCTTAGTTTATAATATGCCTCCCAAATTTGGAGCGGTGGCTAGAGCAAACATAATCAATGATCCCTCTTCTACCAATAGAAAGATATCTCTCTATGTTATATCGCAAGACAACAGTGGCAACCTAGCAAGCTCAAACATGGTTACAAAGCAAAATTTAAAAAATTGGCTAAATCAATATAAGAGCTTAAATGATCAAATTGAAATTTACGATCCAAAAATAATCAACTTTTCTATAGAATTTATTGTCATGACCGACAAAAGATATTCTCACGACGCAGTTCTTCAAGAGTGCATAAGAGATTTAAGAGATTTGTTTTCTGATAAGATGTACATTGGAGAGCCATTATATATAACGAGAATTTATGAAAGGCTAAATAGAGTTGACGGTGTTGTGGATGTAAGAAAAGTTATGTTAACGAACAAAACTGGCGGAAACTACTCCTCTGTGTCTATCGATTTAGACAAATTAATGTCCAGAGACGGAACTTTCATCATGACTCCGGACAATGCGATTCTAGAATTAAAGTTTCCAGATCTAGATATAAAAGGAACGGCAAAATAATGGCAATTAAAAGATATTTCGCAACTGCGGACAACACTATAACAAATGCTTTCAAAGAAGATTTAAGCACAAGAGGAACCGGCTCGAATATGGGACAAGCTGATATACTCGAGGTTTTCTCGATATACGCACAACAAAGTTCTACTTCAACAGAAGCCGCAAGGTTTCTCGTTCAATTCCCTGTTTTGGAGCAAATAAAAGCAGACCGCACCAGTGAATTGATACCAGCCAGTGGTCAGGTTTCTTTTTATTTGAAGCTATATAATGCAAAACACCCTCATACCTTACCAAAAAATTACAAACTTGATGTTCTTGCTGTTTCAGCATCTTGGGAAGAAGGAAACGGGCTGGATATGGAAGGGTACACGGATGAGACTTTTGACAAGATTGGATCAAACTGGATAAAAAGAAGTGGTGCCACTAGCTGGACTGCTGCTGGTGGTGATTACCACGCGTCTCCTGTTTTTACACAATCTTTCGATAAAGGTGATGAAGACCTTGAAGTCAACGTGACTTCTTTGGTAGAACAGTGGATAGCAGAAACAAAAGACAACTATGGTTTTGGAATCAAACTATCTGCTTCTTATGAAGCTTCTTCTTCGGCTAATCCAAACGGATCAGTTTTTTCATACTATACAAAAAAATTCTTTGCACGCTCATCAGAATTTTTCTTTGACAGACCAGTTCTTGAGGCTAGATGGGATTCCTCTACAAGAGATAATCGCGGAAACTTTGTAATTAGCAGCTCAGCTGCACCTGGAAGTTATAATTTAAATAAACTTTATTTATATAACTACATCAGGGGTCGTCTTGTTGATTTATCCGGAGACGCATCGGCTCAGCCTGTTTTTAAACTTTACTACTCTTCTGGTTCAGTACCAGAAGGGAACCCCAGAGGTTTTTTAAGAGGGTCTGATAACGCCCCTGTGACCTCACTCTCAGCAACTCGTGAATCCAAAGGTGTTTACTATGTAAATATAGCTGTAACTTCTAGTGTTGTTAACTCTACATATCCATATTTGGTTGACGTATGGTCCACCCCAGCCGGTGTAGAGTTTCATACGGGGTCTGCTATCACGCTGAAAAATCACGAGTTTCTTAATTACAATCCAAACAGCAAGCATGTTGTAACAATATCAAACCTTAAACCGAGATATACAACGGGGCAAACAGAGAGACTTAGACTATTTGTAAGAGAGAAAGGTTGGTCTCCAAATATCTACACAGTGGCTAAAAGTGCACCGGCCAATCTTCTTATTGAAAGCGCATCGTATCAACTAACAAGACTTTCGGACAACAAAATAGTTATACCATATAACACAGGTTCGGACTCTGCTACGATGCTTTCTTATGATGTTTCCGGAAACTACTTTGACTTGGACTTGGATATGTTAGAGGCAGGGTACACTTACGGCCTTAAGTTCTCATTTTATGAAGACTCGATATCTTCATATCGTGAACAACCATATACATTCAAGATTAGAGTAGAACAAGATGAGTATTAAAAGTTTATTTAACAACAAAAGCAAATCCATTGAGAGTGCAAACTCCGGATCAGTCGAGGTAGAATCAAAAGATTATATTCTCGAAAGAATAAAGAGAGATGAAACATTTCTTCCGTATATGGACTTCTCCTCCGCCAGTAACTTCGCGAAGTTTGGATCAGCTGAGGAATACTATAAAAATTCAATCGAGAGAATACATGGAGATTATCCTTATGATGGCTCTCAAAAAGAAAAGCTACAATTTGAACTATCATCTTCATATTTAGATAAATATATTTTTGATCAACGATACCCTAAGACCAATGGTTATATAAACTTTTCATATGGTGGGTGGGGGTCGCTAAATGGCTCTATAGTTGATGGATTTGGATTACCTACTAGCTCCGAATATATATATCTAAGAGGCGGTATTCATGTTGCAACTGGTATGGACACAGAGGATCTTCGAGTAAACTTTGACAAATCAATTAAATACAATTCAGAAAAAGATAGAATAACCAGCTTACTGATAGATCCAGTTGAAGGTTTTACTGTTGAGTTTTGGCTTAAAAAGAATGCTTTTGATCTGACCAAAACAAACAAGGAAGTTGTTTTAGATTTGTGGAATAGTGAAATCTCTTCCTCCGCAAAGTATGGAAGATTCACATTAGCCCTATCGGGCACAACATCTGGTGAAGATACTTTTGTTGTAACATTACAATCTGGGTCATCAGGTTTTTACGAGCAATCAATAGGAACAGCTACAGTTACTACCTCTTCGCTATCTTCATGGCATCACTATGCTTTTTCGTTTGTATCGGCATCTAATGCGATTACTAGTCGCCTTTATATTGATGGTAACTTGAATGAGAGCAAATCGTTAGGATCTGCTGGTCTTAATAAAATAGGTGGTCGTGTTAATGGTTATATTGGGGCACTACAAACCAATCCATCTGGTAGTTCTGCTGCTGCTTTTTCCGGAAAGCTAAGCGCTAGTTTAGATGATTTTCGTTATTGGAAAACGAGAAGAACTTCAAAACAGATTCACAAAAACTGGTATCGACATGTTGGTGGCGGAACAAACACTGACGATGCTAATACTAAGCTAGGTGTTTATTATAAGTTTAACGAAGGGATAGTAGGAACATCAGCAACAGATTCGATAGTGCTAGATTATTCCGGGAGATTGGTAAATGGATCGTGGACCGGATATACCTCTGGTGCTAGATCGACCAATTCAGCATTTGTAGAGTCTGGACTTGTAACCTCTGAGGAAAAAGATCCGATAATTTATGCTACACACGCAGACGTATCTTCTCTCAAAACAGAATTAATGGCTGCTGGTAAAGTACATGATGACACAAACACTAGCTTGTTGTATAACAGAATACCCAAGTGGATTCGTGATGCCGATCCAGACAACGATAATGCTACAAAATATTTAATTCAGATCATGGCTAGCTATTTTGACACTCTGCATGCTCAAATAACAGCTCTTCCTTCCCTTAAAAACAAAGTATATCCAAGCTCTAGTTACAAACCATTGCCTTTTGCAAAAAACCTTCTAGAAGAGAAAGGACTCATCACACCAAATTTGTTTACAGATTCTAGTGTACTGGAAATGTTTGAGGATCGAGATGTAAACCAACTTAAGTTTGAAGAAAAAATAACTGATATTAAAAACCAAATTTATACAAACATATATAACAACCTAGAAGACATATACAAACACAAAGGAACAGAGGGTTCTATTCGCAACATGTTGCGTTGTTTTGGCCTAGACGATGAAATTGTAAAGCTAAACATATACACAGATCACGGAACACAGTATTTTACTGATTCTTTTAAGCACACTAGTGTTAATAAGAATTTTATAAACTTTAACAAGGAAGCACACAATTCTGCTACAATCTTTAATCAAACATCATCTATAAATTCAAATAGCTATATTTCTGGATCTGGAGCGGAAAAACTAGAACAGTTCAATGCACTCTCAGCTGAAATATCAATAGTTGTGCCTAAAAAGCTAGGGGTTTTTAGCCCGGGCTTCTATAGAACAGACTTTCTATCTTCTTCAGTATTTGGAATGCACGAAGCAATTGATGCTTCTGCTCTAACTTGGGCTTCTCCGGATCTTGCTAATTTTCAAGTATATTTAGTCAGAGAAGAGATTGGCTCTTCTAACGCAAAATTTGTATTAAAAGATTATGGCGGTAACATCAACTTAGAATCTGATGTCTTTAAACAAGTATATTCAAACGAACATTGGAACCTAGCAGTTAGAATAAAGCCAGAAGATTACCCAATTGCTGGTAATGTTGTGACTTCATCAAATAGAAATTATACTCTAGAGTTTTATGGAGTGACACACGCTTTTGATACTCTCAAAGAAGAATTTTCACTATCAACTACCTTAAATTACACCACTGGATCTGCTTATTTGAGTAATCGTAAGCGTTTTTATGTTGGCGCTCATAGAACAAACTTTACTGGTGCTGTTTTGCAAAAGAGCGATATTAAAGTAGGAAGGTTTAATTCATGGCTTGATTACATTGATAACTCAACAATCAAGTTACACAATAAGGACATCACTAGTAAGGGTATTTACCGCACACATCGTGCTTCAACAATATTTGGTCAAAATCTAACACAATACGAAATACCATCATATGAGCTTGGGATTCTAGATTGGGATTTTGAGACAGTAAAAACTTCTGATGGTGGAGGAAACTTCATAGTCACAGACACAACAAGCGGCTCGACAGATTCTCGTTATGGCTGGATAGATGACCTAACTAGAAGGTTGCATAATGGTGCGGGCTTTTCTTTCCCTGCTTCCTCGACTAATGTTGTCTCCAGTGAAATAATTCATTCTTCTAAGAAAGAGTTACCAGAGATATCATATTCATCAGATGGAGTTAGAATCAACGGAGAGCTAGAAGAGTATTTCATAGAAGATGAAGATGTTTCCGATAATTTTTATGCTCTCGAAAAGAGTATGAATCAGGTCGTTTCAGAAGAAATGATGAAAACATTATCAACAGCTCAAGAAATGTCTAATCTAATAGGTGAAGCAGTTGAGAGATACCGCTTGGAATATAAAAAATTAAACAACGTTCGTCGTATGTTTTTTGAAGATGTTGAAGAAAACCCTGATTTTGATCGCTTTACAGAATATTTTAAATTTATTGATTCTGCTATGTCTTACATGGTATCACAGATGTTTCCCATCTCTGTTAGATTTTCAAAGGGAATATCAGATGTTGTTGAGTCTCATTTGTTTGAGAGAAATAAATATCAGAATAAATTTCCCTTGATTACGACACACACTGCTACTGAAGCCAGTGCTCAAGGCGTCGGGCTATCCAAGTATCGCTGGGAATTTGGTCATGCCCCAATAGAAGGTGGAGACAACAACAATTGTCTTTGGCAAAAGTCCCGTGCAGAAAGATCGGACATTAGTCAGCGCGAGACTATAAAAGATATTATAAACAACAGAAGTAACCAATCTGCTAGTATTTTAGCTAAATCCGATAGAACTACTTATACAAAGTCCACATATGGGATAAGAAATTTTTCTAAACCTGTTGATATGAAAGCAGTTGTTTCTCAAACATTTCATCCCGGGATCAACTATTCTTTGCAAAAAGACAGAGATTATATTTGGAATGCTACAAATAGACACTCAGAACTAGCATCAACCGGTGTACCGAAAAATGTTTTAATTGTCGGTGCAGGAGAAGGACAGGGTGTAGAATTACCAAAAGTCTGCAATGACGTAGAAGCCCCAAATCAAAAGAAAAAGTTTAATGTCACGATGTTCTCAGGTAAATTTTCGGATGCCGGTACCGGTGGATCCTTTAGTCCGATTAACGACAGTGCTTCCTATAATTTTTCTATAAGAGGGAAAAACAAACTTCCATTCAATATTTTCTCCGGAAGTGTTAGTACTGGTTATAACTCCACAGTGGTTAACGGTTACAAAACCGATGCGGTGATAACAAACATACACTCCGACACTACTGATCTTTCAAATGATCTTCCACTACAAGGGCCTTTCTCACGAACTTGGGTCGGTGGGCACCAATCACGACATGTTGATGTTAACCGTCATAATACAAGCCTTAGAGATGATGACAGTGGAGCAGCACCACCAAACAACCTCCATAATTTGTACACAAGACCAGAAGCGTGGAGGCTCATTATTGTTGAATATAGCGGACCGGGATCTGATGGTTCCTTTGGCCTGACAGACCCTCAATATGGTGTCACAAAAGCAACAGGAAAGTATCCTGATATTGCTAAAAAATCTGCCACATTGTACAGAGATGGTAGGGCAAAAAGACCGTTTAACATCTCCAACATACAAACCACTACCTCAAGCGTAAACCACGGAAATTACTCAAAAACTTACGATATTATTAGCATGGGATGCGGCACTCATGAGAACAACTTCTACCTTAGAGATAATCCGGAACAAAGCAATTACTTGCCTCAAGTAATCATAGATACACTTCCGGAAACCACTCACCCAATGACATTGATATCTCAAGATCCTTATGGATCAAGTAATTCACTAGGGATATATAGCAATAACCCACAACCCGATGGAGAAGCTATAGTCACCGCATCAGCCGGAACTGTCGCTGATGGCAGATTTACTATTACAGGCTCAACAGTAGATGGGGCAGTGGCCCAAGGATCATTCAGAGTTTCTTCATCAAACTTTGTAACAAACGCTGACAACATCAGAATAAGCCGTACAGGTACCGGTGAAACCGATAGGTTTTATATTAACAGTGGTGCTTCTGCTGGTGGAGAGCATAATGTCTCCACAGGCGCCTCGACTACGGCTTTCTATACAAACCTACGAACTTCAATAAGATCCAATTCATCATATGATAACACTAGTTTTGTAGCTACCGATCCAACTTTTGGAGTTGGGGTGTGGAACAACGATACCAGGAGCGATACATTTTTAAGTGGCACATTTTCAGCAGCCCATTGGGGCTCACCCGCTGTTGGTGCATGGTCATGTGCTTTCTGGATTTACGTTTCCAGTTCTAATAGCACAGAAGGTAATGTTTTCAGTGAAATAGCATCCTCTGGGCCGTCGAGAGTGCGTAGAATTTATGTGAAGTCAAACAATGAATTGGTATATGAAAAATATTATACTACTGGAAATCCAGCGGTATTTGTCACTGCTTCTTGGAGTGGATCATTGACAGCAGATGATTTGGACAAATGGACTCACGTCGTTATAGCGCAGGAGCCGCATGCCGGTTCTGGTGCGACTGCTATACCTGCAGGTGTTAAATTTTCAATCAACACGGGCACCCCAACGACAAAAGTGGCCGGGGTAACAGGTAATTCTAGCGATATAACCGGAACTCCAAATGCAAGTAATAATTTCTTCTTTTTCTCAGACACCAGCGACAAAGCACTCTTATCCGGCCTAGATGAATTTGGTCTTTGGAACGTTGATTTAGGATCTTCAAATGCAAACTTTGCAAATCTATATAATGGTGGATTATATGCAGCACGAACAGTAGTGTCTTCTTCTAACCTAAAGGCTTGGTGGAGATTTGGAGACGACGGGTTTATTGCTGCTGGAAATGGAAGCTATGATTTAGACGGCTCCAGAACATTAACCAACAATGATTTATTGTATGAACAGCAAAACAACCAACATGTAACAGCTTCTGAGAATGGAACAGAGCTTTACTTAATTGAACCTTCAATTTTTGAAACAACTGGGTTTGCAACATTTACCGTGAAGAGTAATAATACCGGCTCCAGTTATAATGGTATAATCGCGGAAACTAATGAGTCTTTTTCTAATACTTCAAATATAACTGGTGGAACAGATGAAACTGGAGCATCTGATGGAGATACTATTGTAATTGATAATGGCTCTGGTACTGCTATAACTTTTGAACTAGACAACAACTCCTCAGTCACCAGTACATCCACTTTAAGAGGTATAGATTGCAGCGATAGCGTTTCTAATAGTGACTTTTGGAATGCTTTGTCCCAATCTATCAAAGATTATACTGTATACGATACAATTACAATAACTGCCGGTTCAGGGACAGCTCTGTTCGAGCTGACTTCGTCAACAACTGGTTCTGCTCTAAATGTAACGATGACCGAAACTGGTGATTCATTTACTAGTCTTGTGGGTATTCAAAATGGTACCGACCCCACCCTTGCAACTTTTAGAAGAGATATTGTCATACCTAGAATAACTTCATCAGCTACAGATGCTATAATAGGGTGTCGTTTTGCTGCGCCTGGTGGGATAGAGATAGAATCTTATGGATATCTAGATGCATATGCACATGAATACTCTGTATACAACAGTTTAAATTACAGAAACTTAACTGTTCGAGGTAAGTTTGTTAGAGTTTCTTCTTCGGCGGATGGCTCCAGCTTCTACAATTTTGGCGGCTCAGGCGAAGCAAACACAATAAGAGTAAACAACGACTTAAACCAACGCGATGGCCACAAAGCTCTATTGTCTAGACATTGCGGAAAATATGGTGTTGATACTCGTAACACCTCATATTCAACCATAACAAGTCCGAGTTTGACAGAATCACAGTTTCAAACAGCTGTTGGAAAACCATCATTCCACAAGCAACAGCGAAATGAAAACAGAAGACCAAGTGACTCTTCAACAATCGCATCTCCTGTGTTTGTAACTAGGCACGATAACATGTATATCAATTCTCCGATACCAAGATCCGACTTTCAATATAAATGGGTAACTTCTTCTATTGGAAGTAATTATAGTATAACAAGTGGAAAGCAAAGAATGTATGGATACGCTCACCCAACAGGAATCTTGAGTTCATCAGTGGTTATAGATGGAGATTCTGGTTTCGTTCCTGCGATAACTTTCCCAACAGCCTCAGAAATATTTGGAGTATAGAATGGCGAATTATTATTTAGACTTTGTTGGATTGAATACATTTATTTATGAACCTGTGGGATACGACGTAGGACTAGCATCGGAAAAACTTACACATATAGATGGTGGAAAGAGTGTGACTTCGTTAATGGCTATAAATCACATAGGTGTGTTTAAGAACGGAACAAATTCAATACCAGATGGCATAGAAGATTTCAAGAATTATGTCTTTACTCATAATCTCCCAACAACTGCTTCGTTTTTTCCTGCCCTTATGATTAGAAGAAACGGACCATATAGTTATAACTCTTTTAAACAGATAAGAATAAGCGAGAACCCCTTGTCTCGGAGACAACGAAAAGAAAATATCTTCACAATGATAGAAGAGCCCGGACCAGAAGTGACATTTAATCGCGACGGTAAGCTTGAAACTATTCGTGGAAAGTATGGTTCAATTCTTAAGTATGATGAGGTGCCTGTTACATCTAGGAACAAACCCTTTGGTGTTGTTGGACAAATAATAACAGATGAAGGGAACTTAGAGAAGTTTCAGCTAAAGGCAACATACGCCAATGAAACTTTCTTCTTTGAAAATGACGAGCTAAACAAAAAACTTGGCTTGAGACTGGATAGGTCTGATCAATATGATACTGTTAGTGGTTTTTATCTCAATGGTGGACTTGACAACGACGGGTCTCCAATTGATGTATTCGAAAGTTTTACTTATCATGAGTGTGTATGGCCTCCTCGAATTTATACTTATAAGAATTATGTAAGGCAAAGAACCACATTTTCCTTTCCTTGGAAAGATTCACGAACCGATAGAATAGAGCAGGTGAGTGATCAAGGTTTTGGATCAGCCGTTACTCAGAGTGTATGGTCGCTAGATACCTATACTAATTGGGAGACAAAAGCAGCAGATAGTCTAGGAACTGATGGTAGATACGATTCTCTTTATGGCTATGATAACAATTCTGATGGAGACACAGACCATGGTATATTACAGAACCAGTATTCCTTCGCCAGTAAAAAGATAACAGGTTCTTTAACCTTTAGCACTATAAACACTTATCTTAGAGTGGCACCGCAATATAATAGGAAGCATACATTAACAGGAATAGGATCAGTGGTTTCCCCAAATGGCATGAAAATAGAAGGAGTAAACTATGGTACAACTCTCGGGGACTTAGATCTAAACAACTCACTACCTTCTGGTGAGGCAAAGTGGGAAGCAGGGGCACAATCCGGATTAAACCCTTTCTATGACTCATATGAAGATTTTATACAAAATGCCAAACAATATGGCAAAGATTATTCAATTATACCAGAGTTTAGAATTAGTGATCATGTTGAATCCTATCAATCAAAGTCTCGTGTAGAGGAAATATCCGACTTGTTTTCATTGACTGGTGCTCTATTAAACACCTCTGATTCTTCCAAGCAAAATTTTTATAAGATTTATTCCACATCCGATTTTATGAAGCACTTTGAAGTTGTTAAAGAAGACCACAAGGATCTTGTTGCGCCTAACTCCATAACACTTAAATGTAAAGCCGTGAAGAAGTTTCTTCCATACGAAGGCTTCTACCCAGCCCAAAGATCTGTTGAGCTAGCAGATCAGTTTTATAGATCTTATAGAAATTTTGTTGCTGTTGCTAGCTCAACAGAAGATTTTGCTAGTGGACCCTCTTCTTATTTCTTTCAAAATCTAATGACTCCAACATTTGCACCAGGAATCTTTTATAATTCTATTAAAGCAGGAGTTGCATGTGACTATCCTCTAATAGATTCAAATGTAACTTTGTCTGACTATATTATAAAAAGTGGCGACAATTATTATCTTAGAAATAATACTTCCGCCCTGACTCTGTGGAACCGCAGAATTCCTTTTGAAGCAATCGTTGAGCCGGAAAATCATTTATCTAATCTTAAAATCTATTGCAACGAACCACATCCTTATGCAAATAACTTGGGTTCGGTTATGTGGGATGGAAATGGAGATAATCTATACAAACTTATGGCTCAAAATTTTATGGCAGAAGTACCAGAGTTCTTCATGAAGTCGAAGGAGTTCACTACTATTTCCTCAAAACCCTCGAGTGATCCAAATGTAGGGAATGCTGAGGCCGGGAAAACTTATATGATGAGAGTAAAGATGTATAAATCAAAAGATGATACAAACATTCCTCAAGTTTCTGCTTCCTCTGGTTTCTTCGAAGTCCCACAGTACCCAAGTACCACTAATGAAACTTTTACTATGTACTCTAGACCAACAGCCTTTGGCCCTCCACAGTATGTTGATGATTCACTTGTGGATTCTGTACTTGGAAACACAGGGGAAAATTATTCTTTTACTCCACCATATTATTATGGTCAAGGCTGGTGTGATATAACATTCACAGCCTCAGAAAGTAAAAAATACACTTTATCTGAGATTGTGCAGAGCTCATCGCTCCGTCACACTAGGTTTGTTGACATGGGAAGTACAACAACCTTTACAAAAACAAAAATGATTAATGGCGTGGCTGCTGGTGTAGATTTACCTGGTCACTTGGCAATGAAACTACAATCATCGGTAAACCTCTTATCGCAAGCTATTGACAAAGAAAACACAGTTGATCCAAACAGCCCAGCAACCAGATGGGTTATTCAAACAAAATTTGAAACACCAATGTTGAATTTTAATCACTTATCTGCTTCTGATAGTGTGACTCTACCCAATAATGCTGCTCAATCTGTCCCTCGTGGAATGTGGCACCAATATGGCAATATAGAAACAGATCCCTCAAAGGGTATATTTTTGCAAGTTGATGATACCCCACACTCATGGATAGACAATTATCTAGAAGGAAATTCTGCTACAACCGGATCTCTAGTTGATCTTTGTGGTTTCTCAACTGAAGCGGTAAAGCTTGGGCAAATCGCTGATGAGAAAAAAGTTTACGAAGCTGTTGTTGCTGTTCCATTTGTGGAAGAAGAAGGTGAACGCAAGTTCTTTAGGTTATCTCGTAAAGATATTGAAAACGCACAAATTCCAGAAAAAGATTTTTTAGTCGGAGACTCTGTTAAACAAATGATAAACAAAATGCAGCGATACGTTATGCCTCCACCAATGGACTTCTTAAACAACGAAACTATTGACCCATTCGCAATGTACATTTTCGAGTTTTCTCACACGTTTAAAAAACAAGACCTTGCCAACATGTGGCAAAACCTCTACCCAGAAATCGGACAAACATTCGAAACGCAAACTTCAACTCTGACTCATGAACTTCTTGCACATGAACTGTTGGGTGGTGGAGCGAAGACAACCCCAGAGGGTACACTTGATGTCAACGCTGTTGGAAATGAAATACCTGATCGTGTGCGATGGATGGTATTCAAGGTAAAACAAAGGGCGAAAATCAATTACTATGAAAAAATTATAGGTCGAAGCGATAAATTATCTGAAGCAACTGTATCTTCTCAAGGGGTTAGTGTCCAAATATCTTACAACTGGCCTTATGATTTCTTTTCTCTCGTTGAGTTGGCAAAGATTGAAAGTGAAGTTAAATTTGCAAAAAGACAAGAAAAGCCCGGACAAGAACCTCGCGAAACCATTACGCCGGTTACTAGTAGAAAAGTTGGTACAATTGAGCAAAATGAAAACACAATTGAAACTGGTGCGTTTGGAACACTATCTTTGACTGGTCGTAAAAGGTCAAAAACAACAAGCAAATCGACAAATAATCAAGGTCCGGACGTAGGAAGAACTGTTAAAAGAATATTTGGGATAGATAAATGACATTTTTTAATAAAAAAGAAGACGTAATAAAAATAGAACTAACACCTCATGGAAGAAAGATGCTGTCTGAGGGAAAATTGAAACCTTCTTACTATACTTTTTTAGATGATGATATATTATATGACGTTACTAAAGGTGGAGGTTCGGAAAATAATTCTCAAACAAAAAACAGAATTATTTCAGAGACACCATACATGAAGCCTCCAACAAATTATAAAGGCGTAGATTCATCAAAAAGCGATGACAATTCTAAAGTTGAACAAGTACGGTACCTGCTGCAAAGAATCGGAGGTAACAATCCTGCTGAGAAAAGAGCGGCTGGATGGGATATTACTTGTTTACTAAATGAGATAGAAACATCAAGCAATGTACTTACTTCTTCTGTCGAACAAACACAACAAATCCCACAGCTTGAATTTAAGTTAGAATATACCATGTCTGCTGGAAATTCTAGGAACCTCGAAGTTTCAAATCAAGGATTGATATTTAATCGCGATCTACCGGCATCAATTAAATCAGATGGAAGCTTTGTAAAAATAGAAGAGGAACAAATTCTTTTAAATGTTTTCGAAAAAAATGGCTTCTTTCACAAGGACTCATATGAAGTTGAGGTGTATGTCTATGATTCTGATGAGGTTAATATTGATAGAAAGTTAAAGTTTTATGAACAAGAAAGGCAGCTAGAGAATAACATGCTAATAGAGCGAGAGTTTAACCCGGATCTTGAAGAGGTTACCAATGAGTATGTGGAGTATTACTTAGATGTCACAACAGACAAAGAAATTCCGGAAGAAGATATATGTAAGGGTCTAAAAAGATTGAAGGTAAAAGATATATACTTAGACCTTGAGGTGAAATGTCCCGATCGCGATGATATAGATATTAATCTATATGGATCTAGAATAACAGCTCAAGATGTGGAGGATTGCTAATGACTAGTCAATTAGTTGGGTTTGAAAACTTACCAAATGCATTTATCAAAAGCGTTACAATTACAAATTCAAGTACCCTTGAGGATTCGCTTGAGATTATTGTGAGAGTTCATGATCTACCAGATAGATCCATATGGAGTTCAACAGAAGAGTTTTTTTACAAGTTGATGAGAGTAGGTTTGGTGGTAGCAACTGACAAAACCGAATCAGATTTGCTAACCAGTGGAGACTTGTCACCTATGTCTGTAAAGCATATGTCAAAATCACTTCTGTTTGAACCAGAGGAAACAGAAGATAGTGCTTATTTTGAGATTAAGTTTGTAAAGAATATTAAGGTAAACTTGGCAAGTGTTACAATTTTTGCTTTTTGTTTTATTTCTAAAATGGACATTTCTGATTCTCTGGGTGTAACAGTTCGCGAAAACTATCTTGGGCCAATAAAATCTGAAAAGGTTTTTGAAGCTTCTAGAGTTGTAGCACTAACTAATGTTTTTATGAGAGATGATGGCACCTACTGGGCTGGACCTGTCCACGATCACAACGGAAGGTTTATGGAGGGAGCACAACATAAAAGTGAACCACACAACAACCTAAGAAAATTATCAATAACAAACACAAAAATCAAAGACAAAAGAGAAACTATTGTAACTCAAAGGCCACAATCAGCTTCAGTACAAAGTCTTATAAGCAAACTTTTTGTTTCGTATAGCTCAGAAACTGATGTTAATTGCATGTTTATGGTCAACATGAAAGCTATGTTACTTAAACACTCAAAATACGGAGCATTTATAAACAAAGCTAGTGAGGAGATAGTTGATTCATTATTAAATCAAATGCACTTTAGAATGATATCCATTCAAAGACAGAGAATAAAACAAAGCCCAAGGTCACTTAAAGCAAAGAGTGCGAGAAATAGAGTAAGCAAAGTTTTTCATAAAAAGAATATACTGAATACTCAAGATGATGCTCAAAGAAGAGTTTTAAATAAAACAAGGCTAGAAAGAAATGGCTCGTTCGATGTGTTACCTGGTGAAATTGAAAACACTTCTGATTATAAAAAAATTGCTGATATTCAGGAGATGTTTTTGGACTATGGTACTGAACTAAGAACAATGCAGTTTACAGACTATGAAATGACCTCCAAGACACCAGGTGACTATCAATACAAGATACAGTTACAATTTGTAGATCCAGTAGATAAATTCTTATCAACCACTTTAGCAATAATGAAAGTAGATCTCTCCAATCTAACACAGTATTTAAATCGATTTAGAAGAAATAGAATGGTTATTGACTTGGATGTAAGCGAAACAGTAAGTAATTACTTGAAGTTTTATTCTTATATATATGAAATAAATGAGTTCTCACGAAACAACCTTGCACTTAAATTTACAAGTCTGATTGATGCTAAAAGCACCGATTCTAACTCTGTATATAAGTTTCTTAAGATTTATAAAAATTTGTACGCTGATTATTTAACCTTTATAGACTTAGATGATCAAAAGAGAAGCAATAAACTACTAAGCATAAAATCGAAAGAACCATTTACTTCTAGAATAACAATCGACAAAACATTCGAAGAAATTATTACTCCCTCAAATAATTCATTGACCTTTTCGTATTTGCCGGAGAACGATAATAAAAAAACAGCTGTTTATACCAAGAGTGTTTTCTTGGAACAAGCAGATAGAGAAACAGAAGATCAATTTGTTGATCAACCATCTTACTCTTCTAAAAGAGTCAGTGATCTAGTCGCAGCCTCCATAGCCGATTTGCAGTCAACAAAAACAGGGTTTTTTGGCCCAAAAGAGTTTGTTGAAAATTTTAAAAAGAATAAAATTAGAAATACACTGGAGGGAGCAAAAAGACTTAACAAATCTCTAAGTAAAAAGACAAGAAAAAGCTCATACGCTAGTAAAATAATGCCGCCGGGCTTGTTAATCCAAACAGTCAAACCCGTTTCACAAGATATAACTGGTGAAAAATATGTAGAATCGGATGAAATTCTCGGTCCAAATCATGAATTTGTATCATATGATAATGTAAATGATGACTACAATAGACCATCTGTTAAAACAAAAACGCAAAAGAAATTTTTAGATACTTTCTCAGGGTTTAAAAATAACCGGAGTGTAGCAACTACTGTTGACAATATTGAAAACATCTCTCCCATGGAGGCACAAACTTTACCAAACCAACTCAAAGCTGTTGTTAATGGTGAAAGTGAGGCAACGCGATCTAATTTTATGTCTGATCAAAATGATCTCTTGTCGCACCCAACAACTAAAAATTTATATGAGTTAAAAAACTTCTCGGTTAAAGAAGTTGTCTATATAGATGGATTTGAAAAAGATAAAAACGGCAATCTTTTATTGAATAAACCAATGCACAAAACATTGTTGCTGAAAGATTTTGAGAAACTACAGAAACCGACCCTGTGTTTTCTTAAAGATTATGTAAATGAAAAATTTAATATCACCGGCGAAGAAGAGGTGCAATCAATTAATTCTGTTTTTATCATTTCTGATAGGGACATTAGTGCACCACAAAAAGAGCGTGTTTCCACGACCGCATCTATTTATAAAACACAGGACATGGAATATCAGTTTATGAGTTCGAATACAGTTAAGCAAACAAACGTTTCAATCGACACTCCAGTTTCTCCGCCCACCTCTAGTCCAACAGTATCAACAACACCAACTAGAAGCACTGGTATGCGAACAATGACAAGAAGTCCTTCCAGACCATCCAGGGGTTATTAATGACCAAAATAAATCTTAAAAACTCAATTCAAAATCCTTTAATGCAATATATTAAGCAAAATACCTTATCGGTGTCTTTGTTAGATAAAAAACTTCAAGGTAGTCAATGCATTGAGACCATAAAAATATCAACGACCGATGTATTGCACAAACGTCAAGTTTCATCGTTAGTTAGTGACTATGGCACCCAGCTTTACCACAACACCACTTTTAATAATCAAATGATGCTTAAGAACAAGTTTAACTATTCTTCAAATGATTATGAAAGTATATCTGCTCGTCTTTCTGAGATTGAGTTGCCAAATTATTACATAGAAAATACAAACGATCAGACTGTTAATTACGAAGAACTAAAAAGCTTAGAGACAAAGAAAATTACAAAAGAATATATAAGCAATCTTTCCACTCATCAAGATTCTCTGAGGTCTAGAAATCAATTACAATTAGTAAAGTATAGTAATCTTGTGTTTGGAAACAGTTATCTAACTAATAGATCTGAGGTCAACTTGGATGAATTTCCTTATTACAACACAATCATGATAACATCTAATAACCAAGAAGATAAGCTGAACAAACTGTTGAAAAAAATATCTTTTCAAGAAGAATTTTTAGCTGGTATATTAACCAACCAAGAAACCGTGGATGTAGGGTTTCAAGTAAATCAGCAAGAAATAACAGTTGCTGTGAATGACCTCTTTCAATCTATGCGGGACAACAGTATGAAACTGAATGTGAGCAACAAAATTGTTCTAGGTACAGAGAAGAAAAATTCTAACTTTATGATTAACAATTTTAAAAAGAAGATCGTAGAAGAGTTTTTTGTTAGTAGGGTTTCCGGCGATCTTTTATCATTCCCAGACATGTTAAGTGGAACAGAGGTAAACAGAGAGGTTTTTCTTTATAGACTTGATAAATTTGTTGACAACGACTCCTCTCCGATACAAACTGTTTGGCTCTTTGATCCAAAAAATTATTATGATTATCAAATTAAGAGAGATAGGATTTATCGTTATAAGCTTTCATGTTATTGTTTGATTTACGGTATTCAAACACAAATCTCAGAAGTAAAAGAGGAACAAGATGGTGTAAGGCTCACAGTGGTTAGCTCTCCCTCCTATAAATACGTTCCTTTGGAATTTGGAGAGGAGTTCATCAAGGTAACTCCAAAGATTCCTGTTCCTCCACATGTGAGCTTTCATAACGAAAACAACGTAGAAAATAGTATTAAGATTTATCTTTCTTTAAACAAAGACTCTTTCAAGAGTCAGTTTATTGCAGTAACCGAAGCAGATGGCGATATTATAAGCGATATCCCGACAAAAGATGGTCTATATGATTTTGATTATGAACTACAAGATGGTAAGTTTGAGGTGTTTAGGCTCTTACAAAAACCAGAATCAATTGAAGATTTTAGTGATGCTAAAATTTTAGATGTTCGGAACAATATAAGTACAACAGATGTTATGTTTAAGGAAAATGTTAAGCCAAATACAAAGTATTACTTCATGTTCCGTAGTGTCAATGTTATTGGAGTGCCTTCCAATCCATCAGCAGTTTACGAAATTGAATTAATTAAGTCAGCTTCAAATTCTAAAATTACTGTAAAAACCGTATCTCTTGTAAATGAGCTGACAAGTCATGATAAAACGTTTAAACGTTTGATTCAAATTAAACCGGCATTTCAACAAGAAGTCTTTGACGACACCAGCCAACAAGTTCAAGATTTATCTACATTTAAGAAAAACATTAACGACCTAACACTGGGCACAGCTATCGATAAGCTTTGGGGCAAGAAATTTAAAATTAGAGTAAAATCAAAGGACACTGGTAAAATACTTGATTTAAATGTAAAGTTTAATCTAATTAAGGACAATATTAAATAGAAACTATTTATTAAGAATATTAGGAGAATATATATGGGTTTCCTCGACAACAGCGGTGATATTATATTAGACGCCGTACTAACAGATCATGGAAGAAAGCTATTAGCAAAAGGAGATGGGTCTTTTCAAATTACAAAATTTGCTTTAGCAGATGATGAAATTAACTATACACTATACAACAGTTCACACGCTAGTGGCTCGGCATACTACGATGTTGAGATATTACAAACACCAGTTTTAGAAGCGTTTACTGATAATGCTGGTTCTTGCAAGAGCAAATTGATATCATACAGCTCGATGAATCTTCTATACCTACCAGTACTTAAGATTAACCAACAAGCTACAACAACAAAAATGCACTCTAGTGGATCCTTTATGATAGCAGTTGACGCAGAAACCGAGGGTACAACCGATAATTGCAATGATTGTTCAGTTGGTTACAATGGGGAGAATCCTGTTGCTGGTATTATTTTTGGTGAGTCCTTGAAGGGAGACAACTTTATTCGTATAGACCAAGGTATTGACTCTACGGAAATATCTCCAAAGCAAACAATTGACCCAGATTTAAATGAAGTCGCGTACATAGTACAAATCGATAACCGCTTGGGCAAGATTGCATCAAAAGATGGTGATCTGGTACCAGAAGATTACATAGATGACGATAATATAGCTTACTACACAGTAGATGTTGGTCTTGTCACGCAAATTACTGATGATTCCAATTCTCAAACGCAAACAATTCAAGGCCCTCGTGGTTCGCGATTAGAGTTTAAGATTGCTTCTTCAATGGATCTTAACACTAGTACCTATTTGTTTACACAACTCGGCGGAACTTCTAGTTTAGAAACAAAAAATGTTCGTCACATAGACTCGATTGTCAGAGTCACAGGAATGAAAACAGGATATTCAATTGATATACCTGTTCGTTTCGTTAAATCAATAATTTCATAGAGAGAGAATAATGGCTGAAAGTTTTTACAAATCATTGGACATCGGAAAAGATGTCGTCGCAACAAGAACGCTTCTTCACGAAGCAATACCGCTAACAGGAACAATCGTTTCAGGCACATACGGTACCAATAATATAAAGGATTATGCACACGGAATGTTTCAAAGTGTATATGACTACCCATATCTAAGTTCTTCGGCAAATCATATTTTTGATATTACCGTTGGAGTTAGCGCAAATTCATCTTTATATTCCTCTGTTACCAACCAAAAGTCAAAGAAGTTAAACATCTACAACCAGATGGCACAAGTTTTGGTTGGTTACGACCACACAGGTTCTATTCAAAGGTTTGATGAGGATGGTGATATTCTAGCCGGTGGAACTAAACTAGATGATGTTATGTTCATGAATTTCTCTCGTCTCCTCACAAAAGATGAAATTAAAAAAGGTACTTTTTCATTAACTCTTGGTGTCGATAATAGTTATTCAACACCAATGGCCAAAACAATAACCATAACAGACGCATCCGGATCAAATGGATACTTAGTCAATTCTCCTGTTGGAGAGTATGGTATTTTATTCGCTAGTCAAGGAACAGGCAACCCACTAGCAACAAATAACGTAAAGTGTGGCTTATTGTTCTATCAAGCTGGTGTAATGGCTCTGTCAAGTTCTGTATTCGATAGTAGTACGGCAGCTGCATCTACCGCGACAATTACATTCACCGGGAATCAAACTACTAATAGAACCATAACGATTACATCGACGGATGGGACTGCTAGGACTTATTCTGCCAAAACATCAGCCAATGCTGCTGCG
>Ga0208159_1000243_pt1 | contig 22909 bp, 27 predicted proteins | sample 9_EtaG_FD_184082 | JGI IMG/M metagenome (GOLD analysis project Ga0208159, IMG submission 184082) | Marine viral communities from the Subarctic Pacific Ocean - 9_ETSP_OMZ_AT15188 metaG (SPAdes) (version 2) | ecosystem: Environmental > Aquatic > Marine > Oceanic | place: Pacific Ocean | collected... | reverse complement strand
GTAGTAATGGATGCACTACAAAGACTAGAAGATAAATTAGATAAGATATTAATAGGTAAATAATTATGGCTATGTTTAAGGGGTTTAAACCTCAAGCAATACAAAAGATTGCAAGTAGTATGGGTTATCAAGGACCTATACAAGACTTTGATGCATATCTAGAGCAAAACCCTGATAAGAAAAGGGAGATGGTTGTATATGAAGAAGCTGCAAAAGAAATGGCTAGAGGTGGCATTGTAAAACTACAAACAGGTGGACAGGCTCAACCAAGACCTTTAACACAACAGTATATACCACAGCAGAATATACCTGCAGGTTCAAGTATAGGCGATGTGTCAGCACAAAAAGCTCTTGCTCCTGCATTACCAACAGGAACTACAACAGTGCCTGTAGGAACACAAGTTACACAAGAACAAATGGTAGACCCTCGTGCAGGACAATTAACAGGTGCAGTAGCTGTGCCAACAGCGATGGCTACAACAACAATGGCACAACAACCTGTCACTACACAAGCAAATGTAATGGATGCACAACAAGCTACAGAACAAGTTAATACATCACTTGATACATTACAGGCATCCCAAACAGACCCAAATGACCCAAGAGCATCCGTTCTTGCAGCACAACAAACAGCATCAAGTGTAAAGAATCTATCTTCAGCACAAGGTAATGCTATCTTAATGACTAATCCTGTACAGAGGCAGATACAAACAGGTGAGCTAATAGATGGTGTAGCAAACGCAGAAAAAGCATCAAAGTATACTGAACAGGTACAGGCTGCGACAGCAACACCCACAGACCAAGCCACAGTGCAGGGTCAGCTATCACAGTTAACTGCTAACTTTGATGCGACTAATCCACCATCTTGGGCAGCAGGTGCTATAAGAGGTGTACAAGCTGTAATGCAACAAAGAGGTGTTGGTGCTTCTAGTATAGCAGGACAGGCACTTGTACAGGCAGCGATTGAATCTGCATTACCTATTGCACAAGCAGATGCAAATACAGTTAAAACATTTGAAATGCAGAACTTGTCAAATAGACAACAACGTGCAATGCTAGCAGCACAACAACGTGCTACATTTATAGGTCAGGAATTTGACCAAGCCTTCCAAGCTAGAGTACAGAATGCATCAAGAATATCTGATATAGCAAATGTAAACTTTAATGCAGAACAACAAGTAGCACTAGAAAACTCTAAACTTGCTAATACAATGAATTTAAATAACTTATCTAATAGACAAGCTCTTGTAATAGCAGAAGCATCTGCTTTAGCAAATATGGATTTATCTAATTTAAATAATAGACAACAGGCTTCTGTACAAAATGCTCAAAACTTTTTACAGATGGACATGGCTAATTTAACTAATCAACAACAAACAGAAGTTTTTAAAGCACAACAAAGAGTGCAGTCTTTGTTTACAGACCAAGCTGCAGAAAATGCATCAAGGCAATTTAATGCAACATCACAAAATCAAGTTGACCAATTCTTTGCAAACTTAGCCACACAAGTGTCACAGTTTAATGCAAGCCAAGCTAATGCACAAGGTCAATTTAACGCAGGTCAAGCTAACACTGTAGAAAGATTTAATGGTGAACTAAACAATCAACGTGACCAATTTAATGCACAAAACCAATTAGTAATAGCACAAAATAATGCACAGTGGAGAAGGCAGATAGCAACTGCAGATACTGTAGCTGTTAATAGAGCAAATGAATTAAACGCAAATGCATTGTTAGATATATCGAAAACTTCATATGATAACTTATGGCAATATTATGCTGATAGTATGGAGTGGGCATGGACTTCTGCTGAAAACGAATTAGATAGAATAACTAAACTTGCCGAAGCACAGCTAGATGCTGATACACAAGCTGCCGTTGCTTCTGCAGCATCTACGTCAGCAGCAGGTAGTGCAATTGGAAATCTAATAGGAACACTAGGAAGTGCCTATCTAAGATTTGGAACAGGTAATATACCAACATGATTACAAACTACACAAAACTAGCATATAGAAATATGCAAAATGTAAAATTAAATGAGCCTAAACCTGTTAAAAAAGGTAATGGTTTACTAGCACCTATGACAAATTCAATTAACAAAAATAAAAATACATTTTCAAATGAACCTGCTTATAGAGTCGCTAAATACTTTAATAGCATAAGAAATATAAGAATGGAATTAAAAAATAATGGAAATAAAGACACCTAATTTTGATGCTCCTATTGCAGGAATGGGTTTAACCCACGAACTTAGAGCAAGACCTTGGCAAAATCCACCCCAATTTACAACCGTTGATGAGGTTGTAGAACATTATACATCTAAAATGATGTCAGATGAATTTTCAGAACAGCTTGTTGATATTATGGATATGGGTATACCTTTAACAACAATTGCAAATACAATACAAATAGCAGGTGTTATGGAAGGTAAACATACGGTGGATACAGGACTGTTAAGTTTACCTGTATTAATAGAAAATATGCAATTAATAGGTGATACTGCAGGTGTTGAGTATACAACAGGATTAGAGGACAGCTCTAGTAAAGACCGTGATACTTTAGCAAAAAGAAGTGTAGAAAAAATGCTAAAAGAAAAAGATGTTAATGTAGATTCCATGGACACTATTAAAGAACCTGACGTAGAAGAACCTGTTGAAGAAGAAGAAGAGCCAAAAGGATTAATGTCTAGGAGAGTAGTATGAGCGTATTAAAAAGCATATTTAGTAAGCCTTTTTTAGAAGGTCTTGCAGGTGGTGTTGCTACAAGTGCATCTAAGGGTATTCAGGATGCTATGGATGACTATGATGACAGAATACAAAGAATAGCTAGAAGTAGGGTAAATAAAGCTGAAGAGGAAACTAAAAGATTTAATAAAGAATTTAAAGAAAATCAAGATGAAATTAAACTTTTAGAAGCACAATTAAATCAAAATGGAAGCACTAGAGGCATAGAGGTATTACATAGTATAATTGCTAAAAATGGATATGGTTATGCAAAGACTGTTGTTCCTGAAATTGCCTCAAAGTTAGTTACAAGTGGTATGAAAATAGAACAGCTATATACATTACCTGAAATAGCACCTAATGGAAAAAGAAAAGTTCCAACACAACAACAACTTGCAAATAATATAACAATACCTATGGATTTTGGTATGAAAGATAGTGATATGGGAACAGCCTTAGAAGGAACAGGCATGAACATATTAAACATATTTATGAGGGGCAAAAACAATGCAACTGAACAAGCAAAAAAATATGTTCAGACAGAATTAGCGTTATCAGGATATAGTGAAGATAGTTTACAAACAGACTATGGAGAATTACCTGCACCTGCAGCACCTAACATTAATGTAGATAGATTTCAGTTGTTACTAGGTCAATCTTATCAAAAAGATTTAGGATTAATTAAAGGTAGACTAGAAAATCTTAACCCAGATAGCCAAGAATATAAAGACTTATCAGAAAGAGAATTAGAGCTAGAAATAATTATAAGAAATACAGCAGATAAAGAAATAATAAGTGGTAGTCCAAATGAAAGGTCTGTAAATAATCTATTAAAACATTACCTTATGAGTGGTTTAGGTGTAGACCAGAGTTTATTAAATGGTGAGTGGTATGAAGATGATACTAAATTAAACAACGCAAAACTTTCATCTAATTATGCAAATAAGTTAACAGGTTTTTTAAAGATGTCTAAGTTAGCTGAAAATAGAGGAAGCCTAAATGCACCTATGGTTGGTTACATAGATGAAAATCAAAAAAATAATGTAATGGATGATTTTAGTAGACAACAAATACCTTATGGCGATGCCTTAGATGCTATGCAATTTTTGTCATATGCAGCAAATAATCTTCTTGATGTTCAGATTATAACAAAAGAAATGATTAAAAATGATAAGAAACTAGATAGAAATGGAGACGGTTCTGCATATTTTGTGGTAAATGGAAATATAGATTATGACAAAAACGAGTTTCAAAAAAAGCCTCAAAATAATGTTACCCCTAAAAACACTGTAACTAATACAGGCAATACCTCTGCACAAAATAACACACAAAATAGTGTTGATATTTCGACACTTGTAACTAAATTTTTAAACAGTGGAAGTGCTACACAAGCAAGACAGATTAAAGTATTTTTAAAAGCTAATTTACAACAGACTGATGAAGCTACGCTAAAACAAAAATTTAAAGATTTAACAAATAAAGATTGGAATGATAAGGCTTACGGTTTAATTACGAAATGACATATAAATATTTAGATAAACAGGATTTAAACAAAGAAAATCTTATAAGTGATGAGCAGTTTCTAGAAGATGCTGCTCTTTTTTTAGAAGATAGAGGTGGCTATGAATTTTCATATAGTGACGAAGATGTTAATGAACAGATTTACGATGGGTTTATGGAACATTTTCGTAAACAAAATGTTAACGAAGTAACAGCTACTAGAGATTTATTTTACGCTCAAACAGCCGATGATGAAAGTCAAGAGCGTTTTGGTAGTTTAATGAATGCCTATGATAATATGGATAGTGACTTTGGTTGGACAGCAGCAGGTGATTATGTAGAAGGTGTTCTTAAAGCTCCCTCTACTTATGCAGGTGTATTTAGTTTTGGGGCAGCAAAAGCAGGTTCTTTAGCGGCACAACAGGGCATTAAATTAGGTATTAGACAAGTATTAAAAAGAAAAGCTAAAGGTAGAATACGTGCAGGATTAGAGGCATCTGTAGATGGTTTTAAAAAAGGTGGTTGGAAAACTGCAGGAGCTTCTGCTCTCATAGATGGAGCAGTTGCAGGATATACTGTACGACAACAGGGTGAGACAAGAGAACAATTAGGTATAGCAGATGATGCAAGTTTAGCTGATATAGCACTAGCTGCAACATTTAGTGCTGCAACAGCAGGTACTTTTGGAGCAATAACAGGAACACAAAAAACTATAACATCTAATATAGCAGAACAAATTAGATTAAGTGCCATTGCTAAAGAAACACATAAAATAGAAAAAGCACATAAAAATGTAACATCTAAAGTTGCTAAAGATGCATCAACAAAAGATACATATATATTAGTAAAAGAAAAATTGCTACCTTTAATAGAAACAGTTCCTGAAAAATTAGCAGAGGGTAAGAAATTAAAAACACCCGGTGGTGGTTTAGCATCAGATGTAAATTTTAAATCTGCTAAATTTGTTCCTACTATTGAGGATAAGTTTCACGAAAATATTGCTTCTGCTGCAACATTAATATTAAAAAATGTAAAACCTATTGTAAAAGAAACAGTAGATTCTACAGGAAAAAAAGTTGTACAAAAGGAACGTATAACATCAAGATTAGCAAGAGGATTAACAGAAGGTGATGTAACAGATGTTGGTATACTAAAAATATTAGATGACCACGGACTAACTGTAACACAATTAACATCCTTAATTGTAGCAGAATACAGCGAAGCAGGTAGAAAATTAGGTAGATTAGGTGCATTAAAAAAAGCAGAAAAAGAAAAACTGTTAAAAGAGTTAGCAGAGATAGACCAAAAACTTGTTAACTTAGCAGATGTAAAAACACCTGCACAAAAAGCATTGGAAGAATCCGAGAAAGGTCTAGGTTCTAAATTAAGAAGAGTGTATACAAATTGGGGTCCTAGTGCTATAAACAAAGCTCGTATTGGACTAATGACAATTCAAACTGCTACAACAGCACGTAATACAACAAATGGGTATATGAGAAACTATGTATATGCACTTGACAATGTAGGTGAAGGATTAGCAGACATAGTAAAAGCAGGTGGTCAATTTGTAGGTGGTGCTGCTACAGTAAATAAGGCTTTAATTAAAGAGGCTAAAAGGTCAGTTGTTGCAGGTATGGAAAAAATGAGAACAGGTGGTCAGTCTGCTTACATGAAAGACATGTGGTTTGGAACAAACTCTTGGGAAACAGAGGCACTTGCACTTTTATTTAGAGATGAAAAATTTGGTCAATCAGACCTTGCAAAAACATTATTTAGAGAGATGGGTGATGTAGGTGAAAATCTAGCCGTAGAAGGTGGCATAGTTGCCCTAGCTAGAAAAGCAAATACACTAAACTCTATGAGTGATAACTATTTTAAAAGAGCTATATTTTCTAGGGAAATCGACAAATGGATTAGAACAAATACTAATCAAGGTGGTCTTAGAAAAATGTTCGAAGACTATTATTTATCTGAGGGAGCAGAAGACTCTGTAGGAATATTTAATGTAATATTTGATATGGATGGTGGTAAAGAAGCAATTAGAGATGCAATGACAAAGGCATTAGAATTTACATATCAAGAGGGTAAGTTTCAAGGTAAGGCAGGAGCTTTTAACAAGTTAGCCGATGGTTTTATAACGGCAGCTACAGGATTTATACCTGCATCTGCTCTTGTTCCTTTTCCTAGATATCTTGTAAATCAATTAATATTTCAATATGAACATGCACCAATATTAGGTTTAATTAATATGGGTGGTATACTTAATAAAAGAGGTGGAGAAAAAGGTATACGTGGTGTCAACGTAGGTTTAGGAAACGAATTTAGGCTTAAACTTGACAGCGAAGCATTTGGAAAACAAATGAGTGGTCTTGGTGTATTAGCTGCTTTCTATGGAATAAGAAATCATTTTGGTGATGAAAATACAGGTCCTTATGAATTTAAGGTTGGTGGTGCAACATACGATTTAACGGCAGCGTTAGGTCCTTTTATGGGTGCTGCTTGGTTTGCAGATTGGTTATATAGACACACAGGACCTAAGGAACAGGGTGAACTATTTGGTGTAAAGCTACCACAAATACATAATAATGATAAAGTAGCTGTTGGTGTTGACGGAAAAGCAAGAGATGCAATAAATGCATTTTTAGGTGGTTCAGCAAAAGGTGGTTCAGGTTTATATGTTGTAGATAGTTTAGTTGATGGTCTTGTAAATTCAAGAGAAGCAGGTGGTCCTAGTGATATGACTTGGCAAGAAGTAACAGCTAGATTTGCAGGTGATTTTTTTAACAGTGCATTAGTTCCTTTTGGTATGGTAAAAGATATAGCAGGAACAGTGGGTGGACTTGAATATAGGGTAGTACAGGATACTACTTCTGTAGATTTTATGGAATATATGTTAAATAGAGCAATGAGGTCTTTTCCTGATAAATACGACCCTGAACAAGGAGATGTGCCTGTTTATAGACCATCAAGAGATAAACCCTTATATAATGTAAATCCATTTCTTAAAATGATTGTTGGTTTTAATGAGCAAGAAAAAAGAACTCTTGTTGAAAATGAACTTGAAAGACTTAGATTTGATTATAGGCAAATAGCACCTAGAAAAATAAAGGGCGACCCTGCTTTTACTAATCTAGCTAAAGGTGAAATGGGTCTTAACATGGACACTTACATTCTTCCTTACATAATGAGTAAGGATTATCAATCATTAAAAACGGATAGACAGAAAAAATATTTTTTAAATAAAAAAATAACAGACTATAGAACTTTAGCAAGAACAAAAGTTTTAGAACCTAGTATAAAAGATACAGCCTCTGAAAGACAGAGAAAACTAAAAGCTCTTTTTATAGGTTTACCTACTAATAAAAGAAGAATAGTAGAGGAAAGATACAGAAAAGAAAACGGAAATAGTCTTTATGAAACACTTGTTGATATTGATACAAACGGAGATTATATTGAGGGTATACGATTATATATTAATATGTTTGGCGATAAAGACTTTTTTCCAGCTAAGAAAAACTAAAATAACCTTAACGCTTATCTCCACTTCCCCCTAGTACACCACGTTTCTTTCTTGATTGTAATTTCTCTAAGTTCTTTTCCATAATCTTACCTAAATCATACTCTAAATAATCAGCTAACACAGCACAATACCACAATACATCACCTATCTCACTAGGCAGGTCATGCTTCCAATCTTCTGTTGGTAATCTGTCACGGATTACCTTTTTAGTTTTGTTAGCCACCTCACCTGCTTCACCTACAAGCCCTAAAGTTAAATACTCTAGGGCTGTAGAAGGTGGGAATATAGCAGTTTCTTTTGCTTTTCTCTGATATTCAGATGCAGTTATATTACTTTTATTTTTCTCTTTCATAAATTTATTTACCTCTTCTTGTAAAAATGTTTCCATTGTATTTCCTTACCTAAGCTATTTGCATATCCAAAGTTATAGCCACGTTGCCATTCTCTGTGTTGCATTGTATTTTGAGGGTAAGGGTTTTCTGTGGCTATAATCTTATGACCTCTTACAGTCTTTATAAATTGTTTACCTTTGTAAGCATTCAGTCCTCTTTTGAACTGAATACTTAAAGGTGCATCATATTTACTAAGATTTCTTCTTCGATTTGTTTGCATCATTCTCATTCTCCTTTATTTGTTCAGGTGATTGTTGTGATTTTACAAAAAACTTTTGTAACATCTCTAGCTTGTCATGATAATCTGCTATCTTACCAAGCTCTTCTTCTATAGCAGCTTGAATATCTTGATGCTCTCCTATTCCTGTGGGATTACTTAGTAACACTTCCATATTTGACATATGCTTATTAATCATACCCATGTAATAAGTTCTAGCTGCTCCAATTAACATTTCTCTCATATATATTCTCCTTTAAAACGCTTTAATCACATCAGATGAAAACAACTTCTGTATATTTAACAGATACATCTTTGATGCATTGTGGTCTCCACCATTAACTACTTTTTTATAATCTAAATTATTGATTATTCTTTTAAGGCTTTTTGTATCAAAGACAAGAGTGCAGAACGTATCACTTCCAATACACAAATTGTGAAACCAATAATCTGATTCCGTGCTATTGATGCCACTTGGTTTTCCATAAGACTCAAACTCAATTGCAATATTGCCTGTTCTTTTCCACATGTCTCTTTCACTTTTTACCTCTATCTTTTTATTTTGAAGCATGTCTGCTATTTTTTTCTCTCTAACTTTACCATATTCTAGGTCAATGTCAAATTTCTTTCTATCTTCAATACTCGGTTCTAAATTTTGCATAATATGCTCCTTTTTCTGTTATTGTTAAAAATTTTTCTTTATATAAAGCCCGTCAGAGGGGTGAAACACACCCTCCGAAGGGTAATATACCTGAATTATGAAGCCTCTATGTCTACAACCTCACAAACTCCAGCAGTGCAAGCTAGCTCTTTTGAGCCTGTTGTAGTGTCCTCTTTTTCAAAATCCATCAATCTAGACCAATCAATTGCCTGTGGCATCTCTTTTATTAGCTCTTCATACTTATCCTTACTAATTTCTTGATAAGGTGCTTGTGCATAAGTGTGGTCACTATGTGGCAAAAAGCTAATTCCTGATATATCATCAAAGTTTTCATACACCCAAGCTCCAACTTTCATCCACTCATCTTCTTTTACAGTTATTGTAACAGAAGGTTTATGTTCACACCAATGCCTTTGATAAGCTAACCAAATTCTTAATTGGTCTTCTGCATCAACATCATTTCTCGTGATAGCATTGTCAGGTGCTTTCATTGGAAAGCTAAACACTGTAGTGCTATCAGGTTTCATAACGTCAGGTTCATTTGGAATATTACTATAAATCATAAACTGTGTCAATGGGTCTTTGTTATCACCACGTACAGTACGAATGTAATACTTACTATGTCTAGCGTGTATGCCACTTGCACTATCCACAAGTTGAGAAACCGTACCACTTGGTTTGACACAAGTAATGGCAGTTGATTGTGGTATACCCAAAGATTTAGCAAATTGTTTATTTGTTTCAATTGCAATCTCCTTTAGTTCTTTTAACATATCGCCTGTGCGACACTCATCCCACATATTCATTCCATCTTCATATACCCAAAAAGCATCGGTGTTAAACTCTTTGTTATCCATTATACCTGTTAATGACACACCTAACAATCTTTCTTCTTCTGTATTATCTTTCCATATCTTACGCAGATATTTAAAATCTGTCAAGGTTGACTGTAGTGTTCCTAGTATAGTTGCAATGCGTACTTTTTCTTTTAGAGTTTTCATAGTATCATTTTCTCTAACTACAACTTCAGATAGATTACAAAATTGATATGGTCTTAGTATAATCTCACTACATGGGTTACACCCAAATGCATGGTTAGTATCTCTTCTACCATTTTTTTCTGCTTGTTTAATAGCAGACTTACGATTAAATATACCACGTTCACCTGATTTACTTTCAACAAGAGATAGCCACTCTCTCATATATGTTTCCATACTTACTTTACCTTTGTAGGCTACACTATTGTTAGCTAAAGCTCTGTGTCCTTCATTCTCCCACCACTGACCTGACTTAGCATGTCTCATTTGGTCATCACCAAGATTAGATAAACTGATAAGTGCAGAACGTCTAACACCACCTACAACTACAACCTCACCTACCTTACACATTATATCGTGGCACTCAATAGGATACAATCTTCTACCTGCTGCATTTCTAAAAATGTTTATGCAAAAGTTATATAAATCTACAAGTGGTTCAGGACCTGATGCTCTACCACCAAATGTTTTAAGTCTTGCACCTGCAGGTCTTACATCTGATACATCAAGTTTAGGAACTTGTCCAACATATAACATAGCTATCAACTCACGCAATGCTTTTGCCCAACCTGAACGAGAATCACCTACTTTGATAACAGTTGTGCTTTCTTCAAAATGCTCATTGACAACAGGAAGTTTATCTACGTTTTCTCTTTCTACAGAAAAGCCTACACCTGTACCACACATAAGTATATACATACACTCGTCAAAAGCACGAGGGCTATCAACAGGTAGATATGAGCAGTTGTACCCTGCAACATTGCATCTATCCAATGCCTTACCTGCAGTCATCATAGCTCTCATACTTGGCATAACATTTAAACTAACAATATGATTAAATATTTCTTTTTGTAATTCTAATGTTAAATCAAGATTATGATTTTTAGAAACATGTGTAACCATATATTTTACATATCTGTCAACGGTTTCTGACCAAGTTTCTCTTCTATTTTCCTCTTCTATCCATCTTGCATATCTTGATAATGCTATAAAGTTTTGGTAGTCTGTTGGTAAATAATTATTGTTCATTTTTTCTATCTCCTACTAGTATTTTTATGTTTTTTATTGTAAAACCATCTATCTCATGTACCAAGTCTGCTAGGTAATCTTTTAGTTCCTCATCAACCCTATCATCTAAGGGTCCTACGTATGTTTCTTCATCAACTTTTAGAGTCATCATTACTTTTACTAGCATTTTTTAATACCTTCTTTAGTCTATTAATATAGAAAATAGCTTTATCAATATCCTCTATACCATTTTTATATCTATATCTCCAAATATATTTAATAATATTTCCTTGTAGATAATACTCAAAACCCTCATCCGTAGCAGCTTGAATAGCATCAAGACACTCTATACCACTTTGATTATAATGTGGTGGGTGGTTTACCATATCTTTCTTTGGTTTTATTTTTTTTGTTTCGTGTAGAGTTTCTCCCTTTTCAAACTCTATTAACTCTTTTACTGTTGCATTCATTTATTATCATTCTCCCCTTTAAAATTAACATTTATAACATTTTTATACGTATTGTCAACTGCTATCTTTACATCTTTGTTTTTGGCTGTATTCTTTTCGTCAGGGGTCTGTAAAAAACTATGTACTCTATTACGTAATTTAATATCTTCTTCCATTAAACTTAATGCTGCACAAGCCATTTGACATATATTTTCTAGTGCATAAAAGCTATCATCATCTATATTTGTTCTACGAACATTTATGGCTAAATTATATCTGCCTAGCCATTCTCCTGCATCATCAATGTCAGGTATAACTTCTATAAAAAATTGATTTCCTTTGTTGTCATATGTTTTCATGGTACTCTCCTCATTTTGTTGCCGTTAAATTTTATAAACTTAGGATAATTGTTTTCTCCTTTTTCTTTTAGCCAATCTTCTGGTATAATTCTATCGTGATACATAAACTCGTATTTAGAACACCACTCACCATAAGTTGATTTAGCTCCCTTTCTTAATTTTCTTTTACTACTTGTAAATATAAATCTAATATCTAAATTAGGATGTTGTTTCTTAACATACAAGTGTTTTCTTCTATCTGCAACTGTAAACATTCCTTTTGTTTCTATTATAATACCATTGTGCAAAACAAAGTCAGGGGTATAGGTGCGATATGCAAGGTCTTCCCATTCTATCTTTACTTTCTCATATAAGAAGTCAAAGTTATTTTCTGTTAGAAAGGTTGCTACTGTATCCTCTAAACCACTCCTATACCCATTTTTACGTGCTAATTGGGTAGCACTGTAGGCTGACATACTTAGAAGTTATACCAACGTATGTTTGAACCATAGTCATAACCAAGAGACTTCATTTCTTCACGCACTAATCTTTCAGCTTCTTTTTTCTGCTCTAGTGCATGTCGCAATCCTTCTGTTCTACGTTCACGATATTCTTTTTTAAGTTCATAGAGTTCTTTCTCTTTTTCCTTAATCATCTCTGCCATATCATCTGCTTTTAAATCTGTCATATTTTATCTCTCCATACTTTCTTTGCTTCCTTTTTTTGTTTATCACTCCAAGTCCATGAGTCAAAATTAGGATAAACTAATGAAGCTAACTCATGCCTATCATTACTGATAGACAAAAACTTCTGTATACTAAACGCTACTTTTTTAAGTTGCTTTTTGTATGCAGATAAATTATCTAGTGTAAACTTCTTATAGTCTTTTGGTGTAGCAAAAAACAAATCTACACTATTGTTTGGGTATGCCATAGAATACAAAGCCATTTGTCTTTTTTGGGCTTCTGTAGGTTTATACGGCATACGTGTTGATGTTTTTAAATCCACTATAGTATCTTTAAATCTAAAGTCAATATAACCCATAACAGGAACTGGCATATCATCAAACTGAACCTCTACTCTTTCTTGATAATCTTCTAGGTCTTTATATTTAAAGTTAGTATCTATAATTTCTCCAAAGTTTTTAAGTAGGTTTCTTTCTTTTTCTACCTTGACATCGCCTAAGTCAATCATAGACTCTGTGCATTTAGTCATAAACTCCATCTGTAACAAATCAAAATCAAACTTGCCTGTTTCATATTTTTTAGCTAGCACAGATTCTTGTACAATACCTCTGATTGCACCTGCTCCACTACTAGATTTAATACCAAAAAGATACCTAGATACCCACATAGGTATGTCACTTATGTAGGTATTTATACTGCTAGGTGATAAGTATTTGATGCCATGCACCTCAAATGGGTTATTGCTTTTAATCATTAAGCGTCCACATCTACAAAATCATTTACAAGTTTTATATCTTTTTCAGAAACTTGACCTTGATTATTTGCTATAATATCATCCCAAGATGCTACAATTCTATCGTTGTGAACCTTAATCCAATCCATAAAATCACCAAACATTTTATGGTCTTCCTCTGTTATATCTAACTTGTTAGTTAAATCTAACTGCATACTTGGAAGATAAAATTTGTTACCTGTATTTGTTGAAAACTCTTCTGTTTCTTCAAGGTTAATTATATGCTGTAGAGGAAGCCTTTCCATCTTACTAAACTTGTTAAAGATATCTCCCATAGCTTTATAGGCATCTCTGTTATCTATCTCCCAAAGAACAGGAACTTTTGTTAACGTATCTGTTTCTTTTCCATCAGACTCCTGCACAGGTGCTAGCATTTCAACGACACCAAAAACACATCTGTTTCTCTTAATAGATTTAATTAATTCCTGCATTTCCTTTGGTAAGGATTGAAAGTCCTTTACATAGCCAGCAGGTTTACCACAGTTAAATGTACCTGCACTATCTTTTAAATCTATATTTAGATTATCTGACATAATGGTTTTATGATACACACCCTTTTTATCGCCTTCTTTAGCTTTGTGGTTTTGTACATATCTTTTATACATATATCTTTGTGCAAATGGTCTAAACTTTGCCTTCTTTGCAAAATAATATGTAGAAGTTTCTCCTACAATTTCAAGCCTATAACAACCACCTTCAATAATTTCAGTTGTTATTTCTTTGCCTTTTGAGTTTACATCTTTACCCATAGTTGGTTGATGCCAAACCCTTAACCTATTGAGAACATTAGTTTTTTTACTCTCTCCTGTATTTGCAGACAGACCCATAGCTTTTGCCATAGCTGCATAATTATCTGTATTTATTGTTACTAATTCATTATTCATATATTTTTCTCCTTTTAAAGTAAGACAGTTATATCACACTACATCTTTCGTGTCAAGCCAATTATCTCCAATCTTTGCTTCTAATAATAAAGGTAAGTTAAAATCTATATCAAACATATTGTTTATTAAAGAAGTCATTTGTTTGTTAGTCTCACGAATAATATCTAATACAATGTTCACCTCACTTGGGTGAACGTCTATAACTATAGAATCATGTACAGTATTTACCACACATGACATATGCTTGTCAAGTGCTTTGTATATATGCACTAAAATTAAAGGTACAACATCTGCTGTTGCAAAAGACTGAACAGGATAATTTTTAATTTGTGTAAAGTGACTTACACCACCTGCTCTTTTTCTCTGCACATCAGGAAAAGAAAACTGTCTACCTGATGGTGTTGTAATCATACCTGTTGTTAAAGCCTCCTCAGCCAATCTGGCATGCCAAAGTGCGATGCCTTCGTACTTTTCTGTGAACTGTTTATAATACGTTGCTTCAGCAGTTGTCCTCCCAAACCCCGTAGCTCCGTAGAGTGGGGCGAACGTGTGGGCTTTTGCTTCCTGCCTACTAATTTTTTGACCACCTTCAGTAATAACTTTGGCAGTGTAACTGTGAACATCGAAACCATTTTCTATCTCCTTTATTGCTATTTTATCTTGTGATAAGTAGGCTGCAGTTCTAAACTCTAATTGAGCAAAGTCTGCTTCAAGTATCTTACCACCTTCCCATCGTGATACAAACACACGTTTAACAGGAAACGTACCCCCTCTTGGCATGTTTTGCATGTTAGGGTCTGCTCCACTAAATCTGCCTGTTGCTGTTCTATGTTGTAATAATCTAACATGCAACTTGTCATCAGGTTTTGTGTACATTCTTATTCCGTCTACGAAAGATGACAAGTATGTATCAAGTGCAGATAGTCTCTGTAAGTCGGTTAAGAATACTACAGCATCTTCCATATTATTTTTTCTTGCAACATTACGCAACGTATCTAAATAAGTTTTGTTAATTGTAAATCCATTTGCACTTACCCATTTAGCATTGGGTGCTACAAACTTTAAACCTGCTACATCTCCTGTATCATTAAATAAGTAACCATGAGTATTACAATTAGTACATCTACTAGTTCTAGCATATAAACTACCATCTTTTCTTACTTTTCTTATGTATCCCTCTCCATTACAGACACTACATTTTACAGCTTTTGTTTTTCTTATAATCTTTGAATATGTTTTTACAGTATCTTTGTACTGTAGCTCAGGCATGTAAGGTGTAAAATTATTTGCCCACATAGATTTATCTAATGGCTTTCTGCTATAAATTACCCACGACATTTGTTCAGGACTATTTAAATTTATAGGTGTGTCACCCATAAGATATCTTACCTGTTTGTTTAATCTATTTTCTACTTCTGTCTTTTCATTTTCAAATTGTTTCTTAACTTCATCAAGTTTATCTAAGTCAACAGAGAAACCATTCCTGTATATCTTTGCTAGTATAACACATACATCATTTGTAAGGTTTACTGTATTTAGCAAAGGTTTATTTTTATCTTTTCTTAATCTGCTAGTTATAGATTGATATAAATCTCGTGTAGCAAATAAGTCTGCCTTTAAATATTCTGATAATTCATCTCTAGGTATCTCATCTACTTCCATGCCCTTTGCAAAGTATTCTTTAAGTGTGTCTTGTTTCTTTGTATCTAAGTCGTATCTTTCGGCACAAGCCTCTAAAGATAGAGGTTGTTTAACACCTCTTTGTAATATATACTCGCCCAGCATAGTATCAAATACATCTTTATCATATTTAAAACCACACTCCCAAAGCCACATTAAATCATAAGCTATATTATGTCCTATAAGACATGTTGTTTTGTCTAATGTTTCCTGTATATCATTTGGCTCATTTGTATCTATACTATATAATTTATAGTCACCGTCTTCTTTTAAGTAACCTACCATGACCAATTTGTTTAATGGTTCAAATGGGTCAAGATGCATTTTACCATCTTTTTTTGTAACTGTATTTTCTACATCTAATATTAATTTCATACTTCATATCTTCCTACTTGGTAATTCAAATTACAGTGAACGACACCATGCCATCCTGTAAGTTTATTCTTTACCACATTTAAATGCCTTTGTAAATCCTCTTCTGTTTCATCTTGTCTTGGTGGGTTTTTAGCAATTAAAATCATTAGGTCGGCTTCTGCAGCCTTACCTGTTCTACTACCTTCCATCATACTTTGATTTAACAACACCTTACCTTCTGCATCTGCAGATAGCTGTGACATATAAAACATTGCACACTTGTGTTCTTTTGCAATCATACGAGCATGCACTGCATTAGCTTTTAGTGCTTCATCAGTTCTTGCAAACCCACCTGTACGTGCAAACTTATCACCCATATCAAGTATTACAATGTCAGGACTATATGACTTACACACACTCTCAACCCACGACATGTCTCTACCTGTAGCATCTTTAATCTTTATGTTTTGTTTTATAGGCTCATACAAATCCCTAGCTTTAATTGGGTTATCTCTAACTTCTTTCATAGTCATGCCTGTCGCTGCTGTCAGGTATCTAGCACCAACTCTGTGACTTCCCTCTTCATTACACAAGATAATGCAACTTGCACCCTGTTGTGCCAAACCATTAGGACCTGCCAACAAACTTGCATGGAAGGAAGTTTTACCTGTATTAGGTCTAGCTCCTATCTCAATCAAGTGTCCTGAGTTAATGCCTTCCACCTGTCTTGTTAGTGCAGGTACATTGAAAGACCAACGTGCTTCTAAATCGTTTTTAGCTAGTAATGTTTCTATATCCATATCATCCCACTCCACATTTAAATTAGGTGTAAAATCATCTCCGTACATCTCTAATATATTACGGATAGGCTCAAGGCTTGAGTGTGAGCCATTTACATAGTCAAATCCTATGTTTGCAATATCTTCTCCTACAATTTGCTGAAACAACTTTGACAACACTTCCTGTGCTACATCACCCCCAAGAGGTTGTTCATTCTTTATCTGCCTAAACAAAGAACTGTAGGCTTGCTTCTGTGCTGTTGTCATTGATGGATTGCTAGACATAAACAGTGCTTCAATCTCATCAGGTGTTACAGACCTTTCATATCTACTCATGGCTATGTCAATAGACTTTTTTATTTTACGAGTATCTTTACTGAATAGTCTGTCAGGACACTTAGCTCCACGATGGTCATCATAAAACTCTTTATCCATTAAACTTCTTATTAATCCTAATTCCATAACTGTGTCTCCTTTGGGGTTAATTCATACAAATTCTGTATATCTAATTCATTTCTGTATTTTAAGTCATCTTTTAGTTTTAGTATCTTAACGTCTTTTACATGTGAACGTAGCTCTTTAGCAAAAGAAATAGTCTTGGGTAATGCGTCAGGGTCTAGTGCTATGATAGTAGTCGAGAACTGCGACAGGAATTTTTTGTGTGAGTCAGTTAACGATGTACCCAACACAGCTACCCCAACATATACATCACTACCCACAACTCCTGCACTGATGCAATCCTCGACTACAATTGCGATACTACCACATCCAAATGAATAAGGCAAGTCTGAATTACCATAGCGTTTCCACTTTGGTATTTTATTAAATATAGACCTGCCAGTAGCATCGACAACTTTGCCATCCTTCTTGATAGGAAAGACAACCCTGTGTTCTTTTACATCATAAAATAAATCAAGTGCCTGTGAGTCAAGACCCCACTTATTACACCAATCGTCTATTTCACTTCTGCCATTATGTGATACTACATATTCAGGTAACTCAAAATTACTCACAACTTGTGAGCTTTTTTTGTTTTGAATATCACGTATCTCATCTACAGATAGATGTACTCTTGTGTTACCACGTACAGAGCAAGATGCCTTGTAGCAGTTCCACAACAAAGAACCCATATTGTTTGTTACAGAAAATGTTTTGTAAGATTTACACACAGGACAACTTAATCTACGTGTATCTCCATTCTCTACATTTAACTGTTTAACATATTCATATATATTATACATATTATATATTATAACCTTTCCTTGTCGGCATTTGATATGCTTATATCATGGTTTAATTCATCCGTCAACCCCCTACGCATTTCACATGCTAAATTAGCACTTTTATAGGTATTTTTTAGGTAAGGTTTAACACTTTGTGGGTTAGCATGTCCTGTAACTGACATAATATTACCCATAGACACACCTGCATCTACCATCTCAACTGTTCCTGTTCTACGTAAGTCAGATAATCGTAGCTCATTAGAAAGCCCAGCATCGTTCATAACTTTTCTAGCTAGTCTAGGTAGCTTATACATGCAATAGGGTATGTAAGAGCCTTTATACAGCTTTGGTTGGGGTGCTACATACTTCTGAAACCCAAAATCTTCTTTCTGTTTTACTAACATCTCACCTAAGCCTGTAGGTATGGGTAAAAAAACCTCTGCTCTACGTTTAGATTGCTCAATATGCATTTGGTCATTATCAAAATCTAGGTTCGACCATTGCAATAAACGCATATCACCAATTCTTTGACACCATTCATATGCCATATGAGCAATTAAACCGACACTTCTTGTTTTATAATTTGAGTAGGCTTCATCTAAAAAATCAAATACATTTTTTCTTGTCCATACAATTTTTCTGCTTGGTGATGTACGTCTCTTTACATTACTAAACACATTCTGAACACAATGCTCCATATTTATGCCATGATTAACTGTAATTCTTGTTACAGACATTATGTGATTTGCAAATGGAACACCTCTATCACACCACATGTTGTATGCTAACTTTGCAAGTCTTGTGGTAAGACTAGACAGCTTATAACTGCCTAGCCTTTTGTCATTACCTACAGAAGTGTCTAACATTATATTTAAAAAGTATTTATATTTTGCTTTAGTTTCTTCTCGTAAGTTATTGTATTCAAATGATAAATAGTAATCATCCACTAATTCGGTTAGCTTCATTATGCAGCCACCAATTTTTTAAATTCAGGTGTTGATATCCATTTGGATACTTCCTGCTCTCTAGACCACATAGACTGACTAACAGTATCTTTGCCTGTATTTCGTAGATTAAAACCATTCCTATCATCTGCGTATGATGCATAGTTAGTAAAGGCACTGTACAAGGCAAACACATTTCTACCACGTTTACGAACTTCTTGTCTTACAAGTGGTATCATTTTTTCTGCCTTTCTATCTGACTTCATAATAGATGACAGGTACTCTTTCCAAGACTTTATAGAGTGCATTGGTAATTCTATGTTTGCCCATGTCTGTAGCTTTTTTGTTTGGTCATAGAAGTCTACACTACTTTGATTAAGCTCCTGTATAAATCTATCCATGCAAAAATTAGATGTATTCTTACGTCTAACCTTGTCATACTCTCCTGTAATCATTCCGTTTGTACAGAAGAAGTCGATAGCTCCAAAGAATACTTGATTAGAACATGACCCATCAACACCATGTAGGGCAATAACTCTCTGTCCTATCTTGGTCTCATGTTTATCTGTAGCTATAGTGCTACTTACATTTGGTAATGTCATGTCCATTATAGCCCATGCATTATTTCTAGCACTACCCCACTTTACAGTAGAGCCTGACATAGCATCAGGGATATTTTCAACCATAGTGTTTTGTACACCATCAAAGAATTGTTTATGCGAAGCACATCTAAAGCCACTGCCTACGACATTTAAGTAGTCACCTGTCTTCTCATTAATGACATACTTTTTGTCAGGAACTTTTGAAGGTTCAAAGTCTACTGTAAAATTTAAGTTTTCAGGTAGCTCGTGTATTTCTGTTGGTATAATATCAAATGGCATAAAAGCCTCCTTTCTAAATTACTCACAACTTGTGAGGTTTTTGTTAAGTGATATTGTGTTATATCATATATATTTTATTTGTCAAATTAATTTACTTTCCACATTGGCTGCCAAGCCCTATCATCAGAACTTAGTACATAATCACCCCAATGATTAGGTGTATCATCCTCATTTTTTTGTGGTGCAAATTGTAAAGAACTGTGTAGCTCGTGTATAAGGTCTTCTAAAACTCTGACTTGAGACAATGTAACATCTTTTGTTTCTTCTATATCTCTAACCATAGTCTGTAGTTTGTTGTGATAATTAAGAAACACTCTCCTTGTACCACCTGCTACGATAACATCTTCACTGTTCATATTTACTTTAAATGGACTATCTTTTTTCTTTGTCATTATCTTTCTCCTTCTTTCTGTTGTATGAGCCTTTGCCCTTTTTAGGCTTGACTGCATAAGTTGCATATTTTCTTCGTGACATAGCTACTGCCCTAGCTATTGGGTTGATAAGTTTATTTATCATTTCTTTTCATCTATGTATACACGCATACACTTTGCTCTGTCAAGTGGTACTTCACGTTCAAATGTTTTCCATGTTTCACCATTCTCCATTTTGTCATGGTCAAGGTATTGCCCCCTAACACGCATCTTGTATCGTTTATTGTTAAGATAAGTTTTCATAGACTTTACTAATACATCTCCGTGATTGTCATTTGGTATTTCAGAAAACATAAAGATAGGTGATGTTTTTATCTGATTAAGTTCCTCTCTCAGAAAATCATTCTCTTCTAGTAAGTCAGCTACTCTACCCTCTTGAGTATCTCTTCTTACCTCTTCTGAAAGTGTATCCTGCATCTTTTGAAATGCCCTAATCACATGTATAAAGTCCATATCATTAATCATCACAGTTTCACCATTCTCTTTTGTATATGTACCAAGTGAATACATATCTTGTGGTAGTAAATTATGGGAAGCCTCAAGTATCTCTAGTAATTTTATTAACTTTTTAATCTTCATTGTCTACTCCTTTCAGTATATGTGCTATAACATCTACAGTCCAACCATTGCCAATCATCTTGTATCGTTGTGTCTTGGATACATGGTTGGTGTAGTTGTCAGGCACAGTTTGTAATCTCTCACATTCGAGAGGTGTTAGTTTTCTCCATGTCATACCTTCTACCACAACATTATCTTTTTGTACAGTGGTAAGACAATTAGACTTGTCATCTGCTCGTACTTCTACTTGTGGCTCTAAAGGTAAATCCATTTGATAGTCCTTGCGTACTCCATTCTTATCAAGCCTACGATTAACAATGCGACCACCTTTGGTAGAATAGGTAGCTACTTTAGGCTCTCTGTTCCCACCCTGCATAGTCAAAAGTGTGGGAGACTTCCCATTCATATGGTACACTCTCTTGGCTTGTTCGTGTCTATAGTGGGCATACTGCTCGGCATGTCCTACCTCTAGTGTGCTATCTACTAATGTCATACCATTGTTACCTGCTCCTTTGTACATGGTGGCTGTAGTACATAAGGCTTTCTGATAGGGGTTTCTGTGATGCCTAGCATTACGAGGATTGATAGGTACAGGTGGTTCATTGTGGTCTGCCTCTAGTATGTCCTTCAACACCAAGCCTTTGTCTTCCATAGGTGGTATAGGTATGGCATCATAGCCATAGGTATTACCTGTGGGTTTAGCTTCACGTAGTACACGTTTACCAAACCAATACAACCTGTATCTATTTTGTGCCGACACAGTAGATGAGTTGATTGCCTGTGGTTGAAAGCCCAACCATGCAGATATGATATCCTGTGATGACTTAGACATACGTACATTCTCTAGTAGTACATACTTTGGTTGTAACTCATCTCTCATACGTATGAACTCAAAGAATAGTTTGCTACGTGGGTCATTAAAGTTCAACTGTTTACCTGCAAAGCTAAAGCCTTGACAGGGCGAACCACCCATCAGTAGGTCAATGCCACCTATAGGTAACTTAGTATAATCAATATTTGTAACGTCACCTATCTGTGCTGTGTTAGGGTAATTAGCCTGTGCAACCTTGATAGCATACTTATCTATCTCAGATGCAAAGTAGGTATCATACTTTACACCTGCTCTGTTGAGTGCTATCTGTCCACAGGACATACCATCAAATAAACTTAATACATTCATATTATTTCTCCCAAGTTGTGAGTTTTTTTAAGCGACTAACCAAGTTGGTTTATCTGTATATTTATACCTCGCAAACTTTAATTTGTCAACTGCATAAAATTTACGATAGGCTTTTATTGGGTAGAACTCATCTGTTTTGAGTTCATCTAGCCCACTAAAACATTGTGGCATTTTAGTCTTGCTACCACCTTTGGGTAAGTATTGATACCCATTTTGAATAACTTCTTTATGTTTACTTGCTCCATGTATTTTGTTGTATCTAAAGGTGTACTCTTCGAGCATGTGAACATATAGTCTGTAGGCAAACATAAAATTACTACAATTTTCCATAGCCCATAATGTGCAAGGATGCTTTTGATGCACAGGTTTGTATAGATTATGCTTCTCTGCATATTGAGGTGCGTGATACCATAACGTAGTGCATAGCATCTGTGCCTCTTCCAATGGCATCTTTACTATATGTTGGTCACATAAAGATTTAGCAATTTTTTGTGGTGACTCCTCTATAATAAATCTATTCATGCTCTCCCCCATTTCCTCTACCTAAACCTCGTTCTCTATACCAATGGTTGAAGTAGGTTGATTTACGTTTTGATATTTCAAACACAGCCACAGTCATTACGATAGCAAAGATAAGTATAAGGTGTACTATAGCAGTAAAACCAAACACC
>Ga0208159_1000241_pt1 | contig 22960 bp, 5 predicted proteins | sample 9_EtaG_FD_184082 | JGI IMG/M metagenome (GOLD analysis project Ga0208159, IMG submission 184082) | Marine viral communities from the Subarctic Pacific Ocean - 9_ETSP_OMZ_AT15188 metaG (SPAdes) (version 2) | ecosystem: Environmental > Aquatic > Marine > Oceanic | place: Pacific Ocean | collected... | reverse complement strand
AACTCCTTCAAAGTTACTAAATGCAGATGCATCAGAAACTACAATTGGATCTGAAGATGCTTTATCATAAGCAGCAGTAAGTTTAGTTGGTTTAACATCTGAAAGAACATCGGAGATTATAACTCTATTATCTTCAAAGTTCATACCATGGTTTTTATGGTTGATTTTAATATGAAGTCCATCAGAGACTTGTGTTATACCACCCGATGATATAGTTACATCTCCTTGAGCAGTTCTACCATTAAGTTCTGTCGAAATTCCAGAACTATTAAAGAACTTGATAGTACCAGCAGCACCAACAATAAAGTCTCCCTGAACATTATCCAGAATCAACTGAGTTGTAACTCCAATTCCTGCAACTGTGAATCTAATGTTTCTACCAATACTTGCAATACCAATGGTTCCTACAGTCAGAACATCACCAACTTGATAACCATCTCCTCCTGCAGAAATAGTTGCACCAATAGCAACACCATCTTGAATAGTAATATCAGCAGTTGCATTTGCACCAGTTCCAGAAACAGTAATCAGATTTACGCCACTAAATCCTGCCATTCCATCTGCTGGAGTATATCCAATACCTGGATTTGTAATCGTTAATGTTCCAGTCGCACTTGCAGCAACTCCTACCAAATCACCAGTTGCAGTTGGATTTGAATTAGGACCTTGGAAGAAGGTATTACCAAGTTCATAGTCAACCTCATGAACGGTAGTTCCAAGTCCTACACGAATTTGTTTGGATACAACATTAATTGGATTTGGAACTAAAGTAGCAATTTGTTTGTTACCTTCTGACAATTCTGGACTATAAAGTTCTACACTTCCAGTGCTTTCAAACTCTGCTCTGTATAGAGTAAATTTAAGGTCCTCCCATTGACTTGGTTCCCATGTAGATGCGTTCTGAGATTTAAATAGTGATCCCAATGTAGGTTGGTTAGAAATATAAGCGTCACTAACAATGTCATTCTCACCAACTCTAGAGATATAAACACTATACTTAGTTGAGTTAGAAATCAAACAAATTGCATATTCAGTACTTTCTCCTTCAAGATATACTGGTGCATCAAACTCAATCGTAGTAGCAATAGTTCCATCATCTGAAGTATTAACTTCATTAGGATTAAGAACAACTTCAGAGAAAGGCAGAACATTTGGAGTTGGGAAACCATCCTTCATAGTTCTAAGTTGGAACCTGACAGGAGTATTTTCATCATCCTTAGTACGGAAGAACACATCACACTTAGTTACAAATACACCAGGTGCTTCTTGAACTAAGAAAGACTGTGCAAGTGGGTCATACCAACCAACAATTTGTTCATTTGTTTGTGGGCTTCCAATCGTTCTACTAGAAACAACTTCAGTATCAAGAGTTCTGTTGACAAGTTGTGATTCAAATTCTTGTCTATTTTCAATTCTTGCATTTCTAATAGACATGATTTGACCTTGTACGGTTTCCAAACTTCCAGAAGTTGGATATGCCTCTTCAGCAATAGTGTTAGCAGCATTCTGATCATTATCAGATTCGTTTGTAAGTGTAAACGTATTTGTTCCCGTCTCAAATCTTGGATTATCTCCATTATCTGGATCTGGAATAAAGAAACTTCCTCCGAGAGCAGATGAAATGTCAGTAACAAGTCTAACATTGGACACAGTTGCTTCAGCGCCGCTGGTTTCTCCTACAAGAACCATTCCAGTCTGAATAAATCCAAAGAAATCTCCTTGTGGTTGATCAGCAAGAGAATAGGTATCAACATTTAGTGTTGTAGAAACTGAGGAATATGACTCCGGAATAGGAGTATTACCTATTGTATAAGGATTGTTTGGATAAGTTTCTGTAGGAGCATCATAATCTCCTCTTCTGTGATTTGATTGTGCTACTCTAAAGTTAATAGATGGATCTGCGTTCCTACTTTGTTCGGACAATCCAGTAGAAAGAACTCTGCCAGAAACAGTTTCTCCTACTTGGAACACTCCAGACTTCATTTCAATTTCGATGAGTTTAGGAACACAATACTTGGTTACATCTTTACCATCAAAGAAAGCATAGATTCTTGTTGCAGGTTTTAAATTACTTGCATAAAATTCTACATTTCTAGATCTAACTGTAGTAATAATTTCACTACTTATAACCTTATCACCTGCATCAATCTCTTCAAAGTCTTCAACAACCATTGTTGTTGTTCCAGTTCTACTCGTAGTTCCCTCTTCAACGGTGCTATCTAGAACATCTTCAAGTGTAGAAGTTGTTGTTCTTTGAACCCACTGGGCGACACCACTGCCTCCATTAATCCATCCACCTCTACCAAATCTAGGACCCCTTGTAGTTTCTGTTCTTCTATTAGATTCTCTAATTACACTAGTCCTTCCGGACCAATTAGTTTCCCAAGAATTCCATATTGTAGCAGCAAAACCAGTTTGAGGGTCTACATTAAATTTCTCTTCTGCCTCTGCCATGACCTGGGCATAGTTTCCAGGAACCTCAATAGTTTTTGCTTCAAGTCTATTTTGAGTTACCCAGTTATCAGAAGAAGGAACAAGTGCAATAGTGCCTTGCCAGAAACTAATAAGGAATGGAGTTACACTCTCAGTTCTAGTTGCAAATGTTTGTTTTACATATTCAACTTCAGAATACTCAAGATTTAAAATATCATTTTGTTTTCTAATATTAATTCCTTCAATTGGAGAAGTTCTCTTGTCTTCAGTGGAATCTATATCAACCACTGGTCCAGTCAGCATATCAACTGAAGTTGTATAATGAGAGGGTCTCATCAACTTATGAGTTTTATCAATACTATATTTTCTGGACAAGAAATAATCTTGAGATTTAAATGATGTAAAGTTATCTACAAAGAATCCAGACTTAAATCTGTTAAGGCCCTCACTATCTGGAACAAACATATTCGCTGTATTTGATTCCAGCATTGAAAGAGAAGTATAATACTCAAGATTTCTAACTCTATCTTCCAATTTTTTGATATCCTTCATCTGAAATCTCTTGTGTTTCAGATAGTGGATAGATGCTTGTTGTACGTTATGCAGATAGGGAGGATATCTAATTTCTGCAATTTCAATTGCATTATCAACTGGATTTGGTCTTTGTGGATCGTCTGATGGAGTTCCAAACTTCATTTGGAACTTGCCATCTTTATTTAAAAATAATCTATCAATTCTTCCTTGATAATATGAATAATCAAGGAAAATATTTTCATTTGATGCTAAAATATTAGGAACTGAAGATCCTGTACCATTAAAAGTTCTTCCAAGAAACTCAAGAGGAGATCTGGTTCCTGCAGTGGTTGTGTAATTGGTAACTCTTGGTCTTAGATCAATAATATCGGTATTGAGATATCCATTGACCGATTTAATTTCTGTAGAATAATCAAAATCATTATAAGAATCTACCGTTACAATATCTCCATTGTCTGTTGTATCAAAAGATGCATTTTTAAAATAAATTTTAATTTTTTTAGAAGGAGCATCAGAATCAGGTGTTCTAGTTAAGAATCCATAATTATAAATTGTTCTATTTTGTCCAGAAGAATATGTAAAATTAGATGATATATCAAATGCAGAAGTATCTAAATCACTAATAATACCAGATACTTCAGTCTCTTGACTAGTAATAGTTTCTCCTTCTACAAATTTAAAATTATTCTTACTAATGTAACGTATGGTTGTATTGTTGACAATTTCTGCAACAACAGCAGATGCATCACTAGTTTGCCCTACAATTAATTCCCCTACAATCAAATCATCTGTAGTTGCAGTTGGTCCATTTAATTGAACTAACTGCATAGAAGGGGCCCCAAAAGAAGTTGGATTAACCTCATTTGATTCATAAATTCCATGAATATCAATAACATCCGGAGCATTTAGAGAAATAATTTTATCTTGAACTCGTGTTCCAAATGGAAAGTTTCCATATGATAAACCATCATTTAAAGTTGTAGATCCGATTCCAGATGCTGGAGTAATTGATTTATCAACTATAAGATTTGATACTCTATTTTTAATTTTTTTCTTAGCCTTTACTTTTCTCTTCTCAATAGTAACAGTTAGTGTTGCTCTGTTATCATTTGCTCCAAGATTTCTAATTTGAAGTTCTCTTCCGTTAGCACTGAAAGAGAACTTATCTGCGGTCAGAACTTCAATGAGTCCATCAGATCTGGTTAAGGTATATCTTTCATCTGTAAATGGAAGATAAGACTCTCCATCAGGTAATGTAAGTACAAGTAAAGTATCAGAAGTAAATTGATTATTGGAAATTTCAACAGTAAAAGATTTTCTAATACTTAAGAAAGAATCAGTAAGATCTACTGATGAAATATTTTCTTTAGGTAATGGTGTATAAAGTGTGCCATCTGATTGAACATCTAAAGATGTAGTCAGAATTTTCAATTCTCCCTGAGCCAAAGTAAAGTCGGAACTTGGAAGGGTTCCTTCAACTTCTCCATCAACTGAAGTAACCGCTGAGATTGAAACGTTCGTATCAGCAACTCCAACTACTCTTGCAATAATTGGGAAAGTTGAAGATACACTTACATTTGAAAATTCAACTAAATTGTTTACTTTTAAAGTACCTGGAATCTGAGCACTTGTAGATGTAAGTGTTGCAACTCCTGCACTAGCAGCAGTTACACTAACAATATTATCTACACTAGAGAGAGTAGATTGAATAACGTTTGCGCTAAATGTATTGATACCCGTAATTGCTGTTCCACCAGTACCAGCAACAATACCTGTGTTGGAGAAAACGGATTTTACATCACCGATCCCAAAAGAAAGAACATTAGAAACAGTTCTAGTTTCAGTAACCTTTGTAGTAGAAATTCCACTTCTAAAAGTTAAAATTTCATTTTCAATAAAATCTCCTTTTTTATCATATACAGTTACTGCAGTTCCTGCAACTGAGTGTCTTAAGAATGCAGTAGCACCACTGCTGTTTCCTTCAACATAAGTAGGAGCAGACAAGTTGATTGTCTGATTAACTGTAAGTTCTGTAAATGGTACAATATCATATAAAGATGTTCCCCACTCATTAAGTTTTGGATAAGTGGTATTATATGATCCAGATTCAAGCCTAAAATCAAATACTCTTGCTAATCCAATTTCTTTGCCTGGAGCAGTCTCTGAATTTACACCTACTCTCTGATTACGCAAACTTAATACAAAAGTGTTACCTACACCGACTGTAGGAGATCTAAAGATACTATTAAGTTTTAAAGTTGGTCCAGTATTGTACTGGAAGAATTGATCTTCAAGAGTTCTAGTTGTTCTTGGTTTATCAACATCAATAAATGTTGGGGCAATAGTTTCAATTTCATATCCTCTAACGTATGCTTTACCTGGAGATATTCTACAAATAGAAAGATCATCAGATACACTTCCACCACTGGGAGTAAACTTACCAGCATCTAATAAACCTTGATTCCCCATATTATTGTTTAGGGAATTAATAATCGATACATTGAACGGTTTTACAACATAATGTCCACTCTCATCAAAAGTTCTTCTTGCAAGGACATCTCTAAGATCGTCATAGAATACACCACCACCTGCTCTAGCACTTCCTCTCTTTAGTGCTGAGGTTGTAAGGACACCATTAACAATAGTTGCTAACTCGATAAAGTTGTCATCATTAAAGTCTGTTAAAGATTTTTTAAGAAGGCTAAGAGAGATTTTTAATCTATCTGCACCTGGAGCGCCATAATTATTAAATCCCTGAGAATTATCATTTAAAGATTCGTCAGAATTTGAATTTACAATTTCTTCTGATACAAATAAACCTACTCTATAACTTGGAGTATTTGTATATTGATCTAAAATTAAAGATTCCTTATTTACATTTACAAAGTTGCCACGAACAAAGTATATACCTTGTTCTATCTGAAATACTGAACCAATTGCTGAAGATCCTGAGGAAATCGTGCGTGCAAATGGAGTTCCTGGATTAATAACTGAGTTTCCAAGAAGTCCAGATGAAATTGTTTGATTAGAAATAAGTTGTTCTCCATCGGAGAACGTTTGTGTTGCATTATCTCTTGTAGAAGAACCTTTGTATGCCACATACAAAGTTAAATTATCTGTTTCAGAATCAGCAGAGAAAAGAACATTATCTACTGTTGCAGTAACACCTGATGTTTGTCCTGTAATTGTTGATCCAGTTAATTGTTCAATATATGCCTCAACAGGAACTCCTTGATAGGTATTCGCTAATTTGACAGCATAATATAATTGAGAATACCCAGTATTACCTGGAATAACTTTTGCACCTTCTTTAAAGAAATGCTGTCCAAATCTTTCTATTTGATTCTGCAGAATTGATTGCAGAGTTGATAATTCTCTAGCCTGTACAGGATATCCAGGCTTAAAAAGCACCTTATGGTAGTCATTTGTCGGATCAAAATCGTCAAAATATGGTGCTACGTTTAAATTCGTCTGCTGTGGCATAATTCTTTAGAACTGCAAGATAACTTTTATGTCTTCTTTTTGATTCGACGATCTTGTGATAGATGGTCTATTATCTACGTATATAATGTTTCCAGAGTGTTGTTTTACTTCAGGAGAAGCAACACCAGTAACAAAGTCCATCCCAAGATAATATGTACGATTATTTATCGTGGTTTTGTTGTCGTTAAACGTATTATCAATGGTTAAAATAAGACCACTTGTAGGAGTAATATTCCTGTCTCCCCCCGCACTTGGAGAACCTGTGAAAGGTCTTAAAGTATATCCAAACTCAGGATTTGTTTGTGCAGTTCCTACAGTGCTAAATCCTGAAATTCTTCTATCTTGCCATAACTTTAGAACTCCTGTTGTCTTATCATAACTAACAACTTTACCGGCAGCAGTTTGACCTGTTCCAACTGTTTGAGTGACAACAGAGTCTGCCGTGAATGATGCATCACTATATCCTACACCAACTAATTTTAATGCAGTTACAGCACTTGCTTTATCTGCGGTTAAAATAATGTTTGCTGTTGGAGATGTTGGATTCTCTACAATACCAATTCTAGAAAATTGATTTCCAGTAATAAAATCTGGATTTTCATTGTCATTTTCAATTCTAGAATACATTAATACACTATATGCACCTAACTCACGATAAATGTCAGCGCCATGTCCTCCTTGAGGAGTTATAATAACATTAAATTCTGGTCTTGTAGTTCCAGTTGGAACTCCTCCAGCGACAAGATCAACATTTCCAAATGTATAACCAGATCCTTGATTAGAAATTGTTATCGTTCCAATTTTACTGTCACCATCAATAGTTACCGTACACTCAGCACCAGATCCATCTCCCTCAATAGGAACTCTGGTATAAGTCTGATTTGCAGTTCCTAAACCAATTCCACGGTTCGTGATAGTGACAATTTTAAGAGAACCATCTACTGCATTACTTCTAACTGATGCAGTATCATTACTTGTGCTCCAATCTGTTGGAACAGGAATAAAGTCTGTAGACTCAAATTTTACAATGTCTGCTGGTTTAATTGTGTAAAGATATTTCCAAATATATCCATCACCACTAGTTCCTGCTGATCTTGGTTCTAAATCAACAAATGTCGGTTCATCAAGAGAAGGTCTACCTAAGGTATTTTCAGGATCAGTTCCATTTTGAAGACAGATGTAAACTCTATAATCACTGTTTAATACGTAAAAGTTGGAATTATATAAGTTAGTAGAACCAGAAACTGGAGCAATATTTGAGCGACTATAATCATGACGATACATATCAAAGGTTGTTCCAGAAGACCAATTTCTTTTTGGAATAACTTGCCTTACATCATCAGCATTAATTTTTTTCAGAGCAATCATGGTGTTCCAATAATCATTCTCCTGATCAAAATTATCTTTTGGTGCAGGAGGATTATCGTTCCAAGTACTGGAATAATCATCAGAATTTGGGAGACCAATGAAAGAATAATAAGAATTACTAGCATTAGTAATTCCTGCAACGAAATTCTTTGCGTTTAATATTCTTACTTGATCAGTTATAATGGCAGCCATTTTTGACAGACTTTTTTACTTATTTATTACACATTATGATGAGAACTTTTTAAACCTCACATATCTGGTTCTAACTAATTTTGTTGATGTAGAAATTCCAGTAACTTCATTAGTTCCAATTCCAGACATTGTGTTTGCTGGATATGAAACTTCTTTAGTTCTTCCAGACAAGATAACCTTACCCCAAGAATAATCACCAAAAACAGAGGTTGTAATACCAACAATTCCTGTAGGAACGTTAGTAACGTTTGCAAATACTCTCTTAACCACCGTGCTGACTCCAGCAACACTCTTAGAAACTAATTGAACAGAATCTACCGCATAAACATTATCAGAGAACTCTGTGCCGATTCCAATAATAGTAGAGTTATCAGAATAAAGCGAAGTAATACTTGTGGTTGCAATACCAACGCTAGAATTTCTAACGATAAAGTAATCATCTACACTGATTGAAGAAAGTGTAATTGCTGTTCCTACAATAGTAGAATCTCTCAAGACAGAATCATATGGAATATGTAAATCAAATATCATTTGAGTTGTTCCAATACCAACATTTGTTCCAAGTCCAACAATAATTCCAGAGTCTCCTTCATAAGAAGAAACATCATTTGTTTCAGTTTCTTTGGTTGGTGGACCAATAAGAACACTTGGTGGGGTCAAAGTCGTATATCCAGTTCCAGGATTGCTAATTGCCACTCCAGTTACAACTCCACCGCTGATAGTAGCAATAGCAGTTGCTCTGGTGCTACCAATACCAATACTAACTTCAGGAGTGGTTGAGTATCCAACTCCACCTGTAGAAAGAACAATCGAAGATATAGTTCCAGCAGCAGATACTACTGCTGTTGCCGCCGCTGATACAGTTACTATAGGTTGAATGAATGTCACTTCTTTCTGAACACTGTTTCTAAACGGAGCATCTTGACTCTCATTTTCTAGATTAAACATTGGTCTTAATCTATCAACATAAAATATAGTAGAACCAATTCCAATAGGACTAATAATATTAGCAGTTGGGTTGATTACTGGTTCATAAAGTTCTCTATCCTTACCAACTTCTTGACCGTTGATAATTTTATCTTGAGTTTGTCTACACCAAACAATAGGTCTTTCTAAAGTCGTATCTTTAGTATTACCTGGACCATAATATGGAATAGTTTTTACGGTATCAATAGAAGTAACTGTGCTTATAGTTCTTGCATTTTCTTGTAAGTCCTCTCGCTGACCTCTATCTGGATCATAATTTAAAGTTACTTCATCACCAAATTTAATTGTTTCAAGAACTTCTCTATCAACAACATCAAGTTCATCTCCACTTCCTTTGTAGAAAACAATCTTAATATCATCACCCTCTTTTGGTGCTTCTTTAAATGTTATGACAGAACCACCATTGAACTCATATGCAACTCCAGGTTTCTGTAAAATGCTGTTGACAAAGATAAGTAAGAGATGATCAAGTTCAATTTTAGAACCTTTAGATTTCATAATAGATATCAAATTCCCACTTCTAAGTAATGGGAAGTCTAATCTTACTCCATTAATAAATTTGTTTACATTATCTAAAGTTTCAAGAACACCCAGAGACCATCCAGTAAATTCATCAGAAATAATTTTTTCAATTTGAATTTGAAACTCATTAGAACCGAATGATGATGTTGTTGGAATTCCTGTTGCACCACCAAAAGGAATTGTTAACACTTCTCCATTGCCATAACCATACCCAGTATTAACTAATTCAAAGTCAATAATGCTAGAACCTTGACCAACAACAACATTAATTGTTGCATCAGTTCCAACTCCAGAAGAGGAAGAACTATATTGAAGAGGAATTGCTGAGTAAGAACTTGGAGAATCAAATACAACGAATGGAGGACTTGATGTTGTATATCCGGATCCAGGATTTGTAATAGTTACTCCTGTAATATTGCCATTAGATATTAATGCAGTTCCAATTGCAACTATATTTGATCCAGTAACACTAGTAGTTCCAACACTAACATTTACAGTTGTTTGAATTCCTGTTCTATAACCAGAACCAGAATTACCTATTGAGATTGCAGAGATTGTTCCCGCTGTAGATACTGTAGCAGTTCCGCCAGCAGCAACAAGAGGTTGATAACCAAATCCTTCAGTAGAACCTACAGAAACAATTATTCCTCCTCTTGGGAAACTAGAAACACCAACATCTCTTCCCATTGATTCAACAAAAGCAGACTGAGTTGTCCTACCAGAACCAACAAAAGAAATTGAAGTTATTCCAGTATTTTCACTAAGTTCATAGTTGTCTGTTGCACCAGAAACTTGGAAAATATCATTTATAAGAACAATTGCCCCTTCATCAGAAATTCCAGTAACATTAGCAGCATCACTCGTAAGAGTAAATGTATTTTCTATACCATTAAAATCTGATGAGATATCATCAAAAACATTATTTTTGTAATATGTTTCATTAATTGAATTTGGAGCAGCATTTCTAATAAATGATCTGCCTTGGAAAGTCGAACTTGTCGATATTCCTTGGAAATCTCTTTCATCTGGAGCATTTGTTGATGTTCCTAATGGAGTATTTCCATATGGTGCTTCAACAAAGTTAAGAGTATTATCGACAATATTATAATTACCAACAACTTTAGTAATTGTAGTACCGGTATCAATTCCAGTAAGTGGTGTTCCCATCCACTGTCTACGTACTCTTACAAAGTTTGTAGAACCAATACCAACTCCTTCAATTAACATAATTTCTTCGCCAATTCTGACAAGATCTCCACCAAAGAAAGAGGATATTCCAGTAAATTCTATAATATCATCAGTGGATACTACATTACTAGCTAAAGATGATGTAACAGCTGTTGATACGATTGGAGACTGAATTAAATTATCAAGTGCTACCAGGACTTTGGGATTTTGATTAATTGAAGTAAATCTATGAGAAGTTCCAATTCCAACACTTGTTATATCAACAACCTGAGGAATGACTGATAATGCATTCTGTGCGCTAGTTGCTATCTTAATTTCATTATCGTTGACCTTAACTGCAAATAGACCACTCTGAGGAAGTTTTGTTGTTGTTATACCTGTTGATGGGAATGTTGTAGATGCAATTGAAATTGCTTGTGTAGATCCAATACCAGCATGAGTATACCTTAACTGTTCTCCTGTTACAAAGAAATGATTTGGTATTTTAATTGTATCTGCATTAACACTAACAATGCTACTATCATTACCTAAGAAATATCTCTCAAAGATAGGATCGCTCTTATGTTCAAGTGGGAAAGATCTCTTGATATCTCTGTCGGTTCCTGTATATTCAGCAAATCCAGTTTCTATAGTTCCGTTAACAAGAGAGATTACATCTTTCTGATCATCTTCCAATCTTAAGGCATTCATAAAGACATGAACCTTTGCGTCAATGCCAGAAAGTGGGGTATAAAGAAGTTCTGTAGTTGCAGCAGCACCTACTACATTAATTCTACTACCAAAAGTACCTAAGCCAATATGAGTTTCGATATTTCCATATTCAGTATCATAGGTGTCATGAGTAGAGATACTTTCTACATGATCGTCAACAATGATATATTCTAGGAACTCATATCGATTATTTGTAGTATCATGAACCTGAACTAAGAAGTGTGCCGCATCATATCTATCGGTACTTGCTGAAATATGACTTGGATAGGATCCAATGACGTTCTCTGTAGGTGAACCAGAAGCAGAAATACTAGTAATTTTAGATTCAATTCTGGCATGTTTCATGTCAGTGAATGACGTTCCAGTTGATACTGAAGATAAACCGACAACCATTGTATTAACAACTGCTGTAGTTCCAATTCCTGCTGATGGATTAAAATCAACTTTTATCTGACCACCAGAAAGGTAAGCAGTATAAGTTCCGAATCCTGTTGCAGATAAAGGACTATTATTTGTAGTCAGTTTACCAAACTCTAAAATAGAAACATTAGTTCCATCATGAACAATATTTAATTCTTGTGCTTCAAATTCATTTAAGTTAAACGTAGATGTTGAACCAAAAGAAACGTTTGATACATCTGGAGCAATAGTAATGAGAACTTTAGCAGAGTGATAAGTATCACCAATACTTACAATAGTTTCCGATGTACCTGAATTTACGACAACACTTTCTGAATCTATTATAGATCCTCCAATAACAGTGCTACCAGTGCTCAAGAGATTATCATTTAAATTATATGAAATCGCTGTGATATCATAATCATTCACCGATGATCTAGTTGGATAGAATTGAAGTTGTCCTTCATTGCCAGAAATAGCAAAGTCAAAAGATCCCTGGTCATATACAGTTTCAAGTCTTGCATACTGATTTAAATATCCAAAAGATTCATCATGAATCAGATCAACAATCATTAATTGTCTCTCTTGAGTAAATCTATGATCTCTCAAATAAGTAATGTATTTTCTAAAGCGGAACTCATCTAATGAGAAAGAATTTACAACAGAAAATTGAGTTGCTCTAGGATTACTGTTAAACTGACTGCTTAAATCGTCAATAGAGAGAACTCTATTTCCTACTGATTCAGTAAAGTCAGAAAGTATTCTATTTTCAAGAATAATTTCGTCAGATAAAATACCATTTTCAATATCAAAATTTAAATTATTCTCTCTAGCGATATCGAAATCAAATACACAGTTTGTATCTGTAAATCCACCAAGACTGCTTATGATAGAAAGATCTGTTAATTCTGTTGAGAGTCCTATTCTGATAGGACTCTTGTTTGTGGTTTCAATTTGAAGATCACCAAACTTTCTATATCCTAAAGTGTGATTAGTACTAGAAACAACATCATTCCAGGTATCAAAAGGAATTCTTGACTTTAAAGAATATGCAAAATTTTGATAATAAAAATTGTCTTGCAATCTTTGTAAATCTGTGTTTAATATGCCAGAGTATGATTGATTACCCTCAAATATATTTGTAGATGGGCCAAGATCAAAATAACATTCATAGGCAGTAACACTAGATGCGATACCGATTAACTCAGATGTTAATCCACGAATTTTATCATTAACAACAAAATCATCAGTTGAAAGAACTCTTAGAGTTTTAGTTCCTCTATCCCAACTCTGTACAGTTCCACTCTTACCATTTGTGGTTACTATTTCTCCTGGCAGATAGTTTGATACTTCAACTATAGTATCAAATATTGGGAAAAACTTTTGTGGTATAACAATACCAGAGGAATTGATAGGATCAAATACTCCAGGAACTTCTCCAGTGCTTAAATCATCTGCAATATTATATGTTATACTACCAATTCCTCCAATATTTGGAGTAACACTAGTTACAGTAAATAACTTATAATCATAGTTTTCAGAGTTGAATCCTTTTCCAGTTGATCCGACACCAACACTAATATTCTCAACTAAAACTTTATCATCTACATTGAATGGGAAAGAATCAGAAGTAGAGAAACCAACCGACATAGTTAGAGTTACATCTTGTGTAATCGTATTAAATCCAACTGTACTAATACCAACGCCGTTGCTATTTTGAATTGGAAGTAATGTTGGGACTACATTGTTAATACCACTAGTATTTCTTAAAATAGTGACTTCGGAATCACCAAGATTATAATTAAGGTCCAAGTCAGTAATTCTACTTCCAGTTTCTCCATCAAATGCGAGTAACTTAGGTGCAGAAGTATATCCTCTTCCTGCAGAAGTTATGCCAATAAAATTAATTTTTGCAAATCCATCAACTTTTATTATTTGCGGTAGAGATGCACTTGGTTTGAGGGTAGTGTCAGTTGGGAAATCATAACCAATATCATTTATTTTTATTTTTTCAATTTGACCAATAATGTCGCTAGTAGCGGCAAGATCTGCTCTGACTCCATTAATAGTGGTTATTGAAGAAATTTCTGGTAAAATATTATAGTTTTTACCAGTGCTTGTTATATCAACTTTTGCAATTGGTCCATCAGTATGAACACAGTCAGTTATGTATGATATTGAAGACGAAGTTGAAACGTATGAATCTCTTTCAGGAACTTCCGCAAGATTAAAGTCAAACGAATTGGTTCTAGCGATTGCTACTCTTCTACTACCATTATAGACACTATTCTTAGATTGAAGTTGATTGTTTCCTACAACCTCATCATCAATTACAATTTGCAATTGATTTTCTGAAAGATCATTGTCAGTAATTGGTTCTACTTTATAATAAAGTGTTTGTGGTGTTGATTGTCCAATAGTAACAGTAACTGTTGCATCAGTGTTTATTCCAGGAAGCCCATTTCTAATTACATCAAAAGTATTAGAAGAACCATCAGTCTTCCACTTCGATGTGCAGTTTTCGTCAAGATAGAAATTAAGTCTAAACGCTGAATATGATGAAGTTTGTTTTATGTACGACAATGATGTATCAGACATATCAAATACAACACTTGAACTTCTGTAAGCAGGAATTGGTGGATTAACTAGTCCAAATTCTCCGGCAGCAGTAGAAGCAATACTAACAATTGATGGTTTTAATTTTGTTGCATCATGATGAGTATTTGATAACCTAAAGTTATTATTATCTACCTTTACAATATAAAAAATGTTATCATTATGAATAACTTTGTCTCCACTTTGATATCCATGATTAGTAATTGTAAACGTGTTAGTTGTAGTGTTTATACCAGAAGATGCAAAAGTATTAATACCAACTAAAATTCTTCTGTTTAATGAATTATATTTTACTTTATAAGTGCTAGAGAGCGATGGATTTACATCAATAAAAACTCTATGGTCTTTATGTAAGGAATGATTTTCCTTGGTTACTACAGTAACAGATCTCTTGGTAATATCTCCTGTTAGATTATCGTATCTTGTGGCAAAACTATGTGTACTACCTGCGCCAACATTAGTAAAGAAGATAGTTCTAGCAGTATTGCCAACTCCAATGAATCCATCTGTTCCTAGTCCAACTCTTACTGTTGCAATTCCAATCAGGTCGTCTGAGATCTTTGCAACAAACAAGGTTTGTCCATCAGTAAAAGTCTTTGCAACACCAATAGAACCACTCTCATTGTATTGAATTTCAGTTCCGCCATTTGGAGAATATGTAAGACTATCACCTGTTTTTAAATTGTGCCCCTTAATAAAGACTGATTTGGTTGGAATAAAGATTTGAGTAGAACCTGCACCAGGATTACCAAAGGTTATAGTAGTTCCAGAACCAACCTCAGTTGCTGTTCCAAGTCCAAGTGCTTCTACTGGAGTGAAGTAAATTTCTTTATTTCTTCTGAACTCGTATGTAGTCTTAAATCCAGCATTAATTATAAATCTTCTAGGAATTTCTGTTAGAACCGATCCAATAGTATGAATACCATCTACACCATTTACCGCTCTAAGAACTCTAAATCGTGAATTTAGTTTATCGACATTTAAAACTTTGACTTGTTCTGTTCCTATTCCAAGAATATCATTAGGTACAATAGAACTACTATTTAAATCTCCACCTCTTACATTAAAGAATGTAACTATACCGGTAACTGTTGATGAACCTATAGATACTCCTGTGGTGCCAGTACCAACTAGTCTAAATGATTCATTTTTAACTTCAATAGTATATGATCCTTCAATTTGCGAAGATGTAGTTGACATACCTGATATAGTAACTATATCGAGGTCATTAAAAGAATGAGGTGTATCTGATTCTACACTGTAATGTCCTTTTTCATTTATTGGTAAGAAAGATGAGTTAGATATGATGGTTTCATTTGATGTTATAGATAAAACTGTTTTACCCTTAAGAAGAGAAACTTTTCCAGCAGCACCAAAACCAGTTGTACCTGTATCAGAGAAATTTACCAGATCTCCAACTTTGTAAAAATCTCCACCATTCTTAATCTCAATCCCTCCAATTCCATTTTTATTAGTAGAAACAATTTCCCCAGTCTGACTTAAGTTATTTGGAACGTAAATATATGGAAACTCTAAATCGGGATCGTTCAAGTTATATGAATAAGTGTTTCTACACCAATCTTGATTATTTAAGTCATAGTCATCTTGGTTAGCAGAATTTTCAAAATTGAATGTAATTGGAGTAGAGTTATACTTATCACCAATTAAATATGGAAACTGTGGTTCCTTGAAATTTTTAAATGCTTCTGATGAAGAAACATTGCCAGAAGATATTGTTGCAAAGTATGCATAAATTCCTTTAGGGAAGTCTGGTGTTATACAGAACCTTCCATTATTTCTATCCAAGTAACTATCATCATTATTCTCATAATAAGTATAATCTTCAGTAAAGAATCCTAATGGGTAAATTGATGTTGGTGGCCCATCTGTTCTTAATTCATTAAGTCTATAACTAGACTTCATTAATGTAACAATGCCACCATTAGACCCGGAATATCCATATGGCCCATAAATTGGATTACCATCATATGCCCAACCAATAATTGGAGAGTGATCAGTAAATTCAGTTTCTTTTGAGTTTACAATTTTTAAATCAGGTGTTCCAAATAAAGTTTCTCCACCTTCACCAAGAGAGAATAGAAGTTCTCTTAGTTTTCTAGGAGCATACATGTGGTAACATTGTAATCCAAATTTACCACTAGAAGATTCTGAAATCACTACATCATCATCTTTTAGTTCTTTATTTTGATAAAGTTTCTCAAATAAGTTAAATCTCCAAGTTTTAATAATAGGATTAAACTCTGCTCGTGTTTCAGTTGTAACTACATCAATACTTGTAGTATCTTGAGTATATCCGATTCCTGGTTCAATTACTTTAACTTCTAGTAATCTTCCATTCTCAATAATAGGAGTCAGAACACAACCAATACCAGTCCCATTAATAACAAGATCTGGTGTTGATGTATACTTAGAACCTACATTAGAAACAATAACTTCGATAATTCTACCATCAGCAGTAACTATTGGAGTTACCTGTGCATTTTGACCAGAAATGATAGAAACAGATGGTCTTCTATTAAGATTAATAATTTCACTATCTCCATATCCAGATCCACCAGATTCTAAATGAATCGATGTTAAACTACCTCTAAAGATAGGTTGAACAACTGCTTTAAATGTATCAGTTCCAACTGATGCAATTCCAACTGCACCTTTAACTGTTACCGAAATTGGTTGATAATTAAAATGTTGAATTCCAGATCCTTTAGAGATTATGTCAACATACTGTCTTGTATTATAGAAAAATTCTCTACCTTGGTCAGATGTTCCAATCTGAGAAAGTCTAAAGGAATCAGAATCTATTTTAGTAATATAATAATCAGTGCCATCTGTAAGACCACTTATAGTATTACCCGATCCAACAGAATATCTTACAATTTCTCCAGAATTATAATCATGATTTTTAATTGTAATTGTATCAAGTGCAGTGTTTATACCAGCGACACTAACCGATCTTTTTTTGGTTTGATAACCAGAACCATTATCTATAATGTTGATTGCATCAATAACTGCCTTCTTGTTTACACACTCTAACCTATGTTTACCTATTCCAAAGAAAGTTAATGTTACTGTATTAATTCCAACTACGGCATCTGCTAATTTAGTATGAAGTTTAACTGTTGTTGGACTAACAATTGAGGTATAATATACTGCATCTGTAGATAATCCACCTACACCATTTTGTGCATCAGTTCTGTAAATTACTTCTTCACCACTTCTAAGTTTATGATAAGTTGAGAATCCAATGGTTGATTGAGTTGCACCTAGTCCAACTCGCTCTGATTGTGGATCTGAGAAAAATTCTACACTATGATCAATTAATTTTAAAGAGGCAGATGCTTTTGCATCAGATCCGTTTCCACCAGTGATTGATATGGTTGGATTTTCAATGTAGTCAAATCCACTATCTACAATATTAATTTGTCTTAAACTTCCTTCAACTGCCAAAAATCCAGTAGCACCAGTACCTACAGCATCTTCGATTAGTAATTCTGGAGGATTGATAACATCAAAACCATCTCCAGGAGATGTTACTTCAATATCTTGAATGGGACCAAAGTAAACTAAATCGCCAGATTTGTAGTTTAAAATTTCAACTCCATTAATAAGTACACCAGTAGGTCCAATAGCAGTTTCTTCTGGAGAATATGTCTCTATAGGGGTAGAAATTTCTCTGTAGAGTTTTTGTGGTTCTACAAATTTATCATGTACTTCTTGTGGTTCAAGAATATTATCTTCTACAGTTGGTGATCCAGATAAAATTACAAAATTAGAACGATAAATGTTTGATAAAGACTTTGCTAATTTAATATTATTATCATCAACTCTCTTTACAAAGTAAATTCCTTCACCACCAGTCTCTCCGTCAAACAATGAAGATATGATACTAGTTTCAGTAAATTCTTCTCCATCAAAAGAAGATGTTGTTACTATCTTCTGTGGTGTATAATAAACAGATTCACCAGTGTAATATCCATGATCAATAATAGTAAAAGTATCTCCAGTAAATGTTCCACTAAGTACGTTCTGTTTTTTACCAGTAACAATTGGTTGAGTTGCATATGAAGGTAAGGAGTTTGATGCAACTAAAAGAGAATCCGAATATTTTTTCTTATAAATGTTTTGTACGTTTGCTTGAAATTTTTTCAAGAAAGTAAACTCTAAAGAATTTACTTTACTAATTTTTTTCCTAATATAATAAGACCCAGAAACATTAATGTTTCCAGAAGTTTTTATAAACACCGTGGTTGAGGATATAACATCAGATACAGTGCAATCTGAAGATTCTGTTCCAAAAATATCGTTTATTGTTAACTCATCCCCTATCTTCAAATAATGTTCTTTTTTCAGAATCAATTTGTAAGTTTGTGGAGAAGATGTACTAATAATTTCAATACTGTCAATAGTGTATTGAACTGGATTACTATAAAACCAATTTTTAAATTTAAATCTATTATCATTTACGCCCAGAGATTTAATTTTAAAATTGTCTGCTACTTTAAAATCATGTGCTTCTTTTGGTTTTGAAAATCCAGTTAAAACAGATCCAACTCTCACATCAATATTAAATCCATCATCAGGTTTGTTATAAACAAAGCTACTGATACCTACACTATCTCCATCAACAATCGTATCTTCAATATTACTACAACCTAAGAACTGGGTAAGTGTCTTAGATGTATATGAAACTATTCCAGTTGGATTAGCAGTATTATTTGGATACTTTACAAAAAGATTACCAGAAGTTTCAAATCCAACAGTAGAGTCTACATCAATAAAGGTAGAACCAGCAGATACATTGCCAATTGCATGAGTTTTTGGAGAAACTTTAAAGTTTCCATAAGTAGCACCAAGAACTCTACTATCTCTATTATATCCACTATCAAAAGATAGTCTATAATATGTTTTTCCAAATCCGACTTTAATTTCTTCTACATCATAAATTGAAGTATATGCTTTTGCTGGGTAATCCTGGAAGACGGTTTGTAATTCTAATTCTTTTGGATCTCCTACAATACCCTCTACAACAAAATTTGATGTTACTAAATTTTGTGCATTTGATGGAGTAAAGAGATATTCTTTTGTCCTAACAATATCAATATTTTCTCCATACAGAACTTTAAATAAAATTTTGAAAGACTCATCTGTACCTTTACTACTGTAAAAGTCTTTTGATTGTTTAATAAATTTATTTTGGTCTAAACCAGGAAATAAAGTTCTATCAGATAGTCCAGGAAGAAGTTGAACTTTGGTTTTTTTAAGAAATTCTGTTAAAAACAAACATGTTAAATTCTCTATGGTTGCATCAGACTTATGTTCTGCAGCTGCAGTAGATTCAAAGACAAGACTTTCTGGATCTACGTCTGACTTATAAGAAGATACGCCAACAAAACCTCTTATACATCCAGTAAAAGAATATTGCGTCTTTCCAGCATATAATATAATTTCATCATCAATTTTAATGAGTCCATTAGTTTCAGGAAACTTTTGAGTGCCTGCAGGAGACTCTGATGGATTAATATTGATAGTTGTTGCAAACTCATCAATATCACCAGACAGAACTATTGTGTGATTTATATTTGCCTGTTCATCAAGTGCGATATACTGATCAATATTTTGAATTAAATCAATAGGAGCACTTTTAAATTCTTGAGAAAGATAATATTGCTCTAAAAACTCTGAGATAAGCGGAAAATCATTCGCAACATAAGTTGGAACTTGACTTTTAATAATGTTACTAAACTTGATTCTTTTTTCTGTCATTTTGCTATATCTCTAGATTAGTATCCGCCGCCGGAAGAAGATGAAGCTCCTGAAGCTCCTGAAGACCCTGATGATGTTGTGCTAGTGCTTCCACCGAAGGAACTGTTCGATGTAACTGTTTCTGTAGTAGTTGTAGCAAATCCATCTGATTGTGGTCCGCCAACACGAACCAAATTTCCTGTTGCATAAGAAGAAGAAACAATATAATTAGATGCTGAAGGGTCAATTCCAGATTCTATTTGATCAGAAACCATCTCAAACGTACTTTTACTATTATCTAGTTGCAAATAAAGGTCTTGTAATCCGATAACATCGTTTGAAGTAGGTGTTGCTTCAATTTCAATGATAGGTTGACCATCTTTAATCAATCCATCTGCAATATTAATTGCATTAATAGTAATAATACCTTTTTCATAATCAATAGAACCAACATTTGACTTAACAATTGATGGATTTCTAGACCCAACATTAGGAAGAGAGAATAAGAATAAAGATCCAGTCAATCCATCCCTATCTGGAATATCAGACAGATAAACGTTACCGGCAATTCCAGCAACTTTAAAAGCAGTAGTTTTTATATTGTATCCATCATTACTAAGAACTTGCATTCTATTACCAAATCCAATTTGATACTCTGCAATTGAATTTGCAGCAATTCTTAAATCTCTTCTCATTCTAACAGTTGTTATGTTAGACGTAATAGAATCATGACTATCATCAAGGATTTTCAAAAACTTACTGTACTTAAATCTGGCACCATACTTATTTAATTCAGAAGAATTAGCATACTTTGATGCATTATTCTGAACCACAGACGATACTTGTGCAGAAGAAGGTGCTAAATTTGTGTTATAGTAAACTCTAGAACTAGTTTCAATGAAAAGATACTTAAGATCTAATATTTCTGGTATAATTCCAGAAACTGCAAACTTTTTAAGTTTTAATTTAATATTTTCTTTAATCAAATTTGGTAAAAAGTCGCCAAATTTTGGTTTAATACTAATAAAGACTTTTCCGTATTGTGGGGGTATAACTTCTTCTCCACCAAACACTGAAATTGATTCTGTATCAGGATAAATTCTAGCAGGAATCAAAGTTTCATAATCATCTGCAGTAACTGCTCTATTTTGTGATGCATAGATTCTTGGTGCATACTTTTTAACCGAATCAACAGATTCGATAGAACTTCCACCCCTAGAACTAACCTCTGTAGTCAATAAAGAAATGCCAGATGCAATTGTATACTCTTGACCATCTCTTACATAAGTTAATCTGCCGCTAAAACTAAAGTCGGACAGTCCATTACCTGCATCACCATTTGTTGTTAAGTATCTAATAGTAATATAATTATTTTCTTCTAATTTTTTACCAAAAATACCATCTCCAAAAATTAATTCATATCTTTCATCTTCTACTTCTTGAAGATAAAATACTTTGGAATCAGATCCAACATAAAAGAGACTATTTTGAAGGGAATACTTGGTAGAAGCAGTTGCTGATTCATTTGATTTTACTGAAACTCTCATCAGTTCAGTATCAACACCAGCATTTGGTAAAATAAATCTTTGAAATGGATTTTGAGAGTTATATGTAAAATTCTTAGTTAAAAATGTTCCCTCATAAACACTAATATTATCAAAAGTTGCAATATCATTGATTACAGGAACTGTAATATCGTCTAGGATGCAGAAAGACCCAGAGATACCTGCGAAAGACCCTTGTGAGGTCGCTACGGTGCCTCTGTTGAGCGTTACGGATGCAGGGGAGGGTTGTATATTAGATGTATCAACAAAGAAACTTATAGATGATGTTGCTGCTGTTTTAGATTTAGGAAGATATCCAATATTTCGCGCTAATGAAACTACATTTTCTCTCAATGTAGCACTATCAATAAAAACTTCGTTTGCTACCATATTAGCATTATACGAAGTAATATACGTATTATATGCTAAGAGGTCAATAATTGTAGATAAATTAGAACCTTCAAAGTCATAGTCCGTAAAATTGGAGTTAGACCTTAAATATTCTATGAGAGAGGTTTTGACCTGCTCAAAATCTAAATTGGTGAAATTTACTAGTGGCATTTTACCTTGTTGGCAGCAATACGAATTCTAATTGTTGTGGCAGAACTTCTGCACCTATAATATCGTAAATTAAAACAACATCAAATCCATTTTCATCAATATTTGCAGTTACCTTTAATGTGGTAATAGAAACTCTAGGTTCAAAACGCTCAATCGAATCTCTAAGTTCAGTTTCAATTTGAGATGCTGTAATATCGTCAATATTTTCAAATAATGAATCTGTTATACGAGATCCAAAGTCTGGATTAAATGGTTTTTCTCCAGGAACAGTAAAAACGATATTTTTTACTGATCTTGCAATTGCATTTTCATTTTTTAAGACAATTAAGTCCTTTGTCAGAGGATTAGTCTGAAAAGTCATACTAATATCTTTGAAACCTTGACTAATCCTCTGAATAGGCACAACAATATGGCAATTATGTATTATTTATCAAGGATTTTAGGAATTTTTTATTCATAAAGTGGTTCTGGATCACTTTCATTTGAAAAAATTTCTCCTTCTTGATAGATTTTTTTCTTTTTTGGTGTCAAATCATCATTAGATATCTCACGAAGCATTTTTTGATACTGATGATTAGCTAAATTATCCAAAAAATCGTGTTCAGTTCCCATATTTTTCCTTTTTTGCTATTTATTGAGGATCTAAATGCCTCCCATCT
>Ga0208159_1000240_pt1 | contig 23018 bp, 38 predicted proteins | sample 9_EtaG_FD_184082 | JGI IMG/M metagenome (GOLD analysis project Ga0208159, IMG submission 184082) | Marine viral communities from the Subarctic Pacific Ocean - 9_ETSP_OMZ_AT15188 metaG (SPAdes) (version 2) | ecosystem: Environmental > Aquatic > Marine > Oceanic | place: Pacific Ocean | collected... | reverse complement strand
ATAGTAACCTGCAGCTCTGACTCGGTGTTTGCAATGATAGTTACCGCAGTATCAGCCGCCTTAGCGTTGGCATCACCACGAGTAGGCTTAGGGATATGAATAACGTCACCCTTCTTGCCATTCATAGCGATACGCTTGACAAGGGGAGCCATCTTCAAGTTCTTTTGATAAGAAGCGATAATCTCATCTGACCAGATTTCTGGTACAAAAGTTGCCGCTTCTGTTAGGGCGGTGTTACCCGCCGCGCCGGGGTAAGTTGCTGTAGCCATGATAAATCTCCTTTAAGGCTATTTAACTCGACCCTCCGCGTAAGCTCTCAGCAGTTCATCTGAAAGGCTTTGATAACGCTCGGGGTCATCTCGCATTAGTTTCACAATGTCAGCGCGACGATAAACCTTCTTCCTTGTCCCCTCTGCGGAACCGCGAGCATTACCTGTATTGGCAGATTTAACACTATTCTTACGAGCTGCCAGTTCTGCGTTAGCAGTCTGTTGAACGACATTGCTACGCTCTTTGTAAAGCGTAAACAACTCGTCTGCAGCGTCATAATCATACGATCTATCAGCCTCTACAAATAATTTCGTCCTAACCTTTGACCCCTTAATCCACTCGGCAAACTTAGGGTCTTGCAGTATTGAATCCATCTCTGGGTGTCTGGATCTCAACTGTGCAAGAGTGGCCTGCTGTTTGTACTGTTGAGTGTAAGCCTCCGCTTCTTTGATCTTGGGGTGGTTAGCAATACGGCTATCCACAGCTTTCTGAGGATCAACAAAGAAATCAACATCTTCGCTATCGTCTATTTGCTGTTGCTCAGGTGCTTCTTTGGCTGAGAGTTCTGTCTGGATGTAGCTATCAACCACTTGCCGCAGTTCACCAACTTCATTCCGCTGCTTGCCTGAAAACTTTTCAAGCTCTTGGTGCATCTGTATTAGTTCTTCAACAGACTTACCTTGATACTTGTCCGGTACTTCACTGGCTTGAGGTTCTTCCTCTACAGGGGCCTCAACAGCTTCAATAGCTGGTTCTTCCGGCAATGTGGTGTCCACCTCATCTGGACGCTCATCAATAATTGTCGCTCTTGACATCACTTAACTTGCCCCGCCTTATCAAAGGTTATGGAGATAATCAAAGTTGACCGGCCTCTCGGCTGGCCTCTCTACCACGTCGCCCAGCTTCCTCGTGTTCTCGTACCCACCTCATGTGTCTGCCGGGGAAATCCCCGGTTGACCCATCCAGCACGCACTTGGTAGCTGAAACGATCTTTGTAGCCTTGGCGCCACAACCGCACCTACTGGTTGTAGTTGTGCCATCTACAAAATCTTCAAAAATGTGTCCGTTCGTACAACGGAACTCAAATACCTTAATCATCAGAGCCTGTCAACTCTTCGTAGTTAGCAATCGTTGAAGTCTCTAGGTTAATTATATACGCAAGGACGTTTATCTGACCCTTACGGAAGTACATGTCATTAGTGTCCTTAGTGGCCTCTACGCTATTTATTGAGCTGGCATTGCCTTGAAGCTCTAAAACCAACTGCTTCCAAGCATCAGACCTAAACATGTCAAAAAACATGCTGTAATACTCTTCATCTTCCCTCGTCACGCCTTCTTTTTCCTTCTCCGACCTGACGCTGTAACAGCATATTTCACCTTTTTTGGCCCTGTTTTCTTAGCTTTAGCGGCATCTTTTTCCGCTTTTGTCATCTTTGCAGCTACTTTCTTGGGCCTACAAGCCGGATATGGGCGTTTTGAGCCTTTGGCCTTCTTACGACCACAGGGCTTACCAGTCTTAATATCGACCCATTCCTCATTAAACCACTTAGTAAGGCCACCCTTGGTTTTAGCCATAAGTGCCACCGCGCTTCTTGTATTCCCGCACTAGCCACGCATTGGCGTAGGCACTGGGGTATACGTCAAACTTACGCTTAGCCGCAGCTTTAACCCTAGAGTAAAGAGCCTTGTTCTTTACATTATCGGGTATAGAGCCTTTCTTCTTGGCTTTCGCCTTTGGCTTACTTTTTCTTGCCGCCACGTTTTCTCAGCCTCTTCAGGTCAGCACCAGTAATCTTGTCCCTTGGCGGGGCAACCCTAGCCAGCTTCTTTTGCTTAGCCGAATACTTAGCTTTAGGCATCAGTAACCCTTAACCATGATTTTTTTCTTTGCCTTCTTCTTTTTCTTTTTAGCTGGGGGTCTACCTACTTTTTTTCCGTACGTTCCTTTTCCGCTGGGCATCAGCTTTCTCCTTAGCTTTTTTAGACAAGTCCTTGTAATGAAATAACTTTACAGAAGTCTTACCGTGAGATTTGCCAGAGTGCAGTGTGCCATCTGGCATTTTGTGAGTTCCCCCTGTATGAAGGGTTCCGTCACGCTTGTAATGCTTCATTCCTGCTGCCATATCACCACTTCTTGCAAGACCAATATCTTGCGGTCAATTTACTTGGGGGATTTGTATCACACTTATGCCTAGCCCTAAAAGACTTACGCCTAGCGGGTTGACTCTTTTTAATCGTCATCTTGGCATCACCAAACCTAATCGTCTTGGTCTTGTCCCCCTGCTTCGCCACCACTACGAACTTCTTCGTTGGGTGATTCGGCGTTCTCTTCGGCTTGTTGTACCCGCTTACGCCCGCGCGCGCCAGCTTTGGGTCTTTTTTCTTGGGCATCAACCCTCTCCTTGAGCTGGTCTAATTGCTGCCTCAAGTCTTTCAACTGCTCCCCCTGCTCCTTGAAGGCGCTGTTGACCTGACCGAACAGGTTGTTGAGTTCCGTTTGCGTCATTAACATTTTGCTGCTTACCCTTTATTTCATTTTCCTTGAGAAGTCTGTCTGCGACCTTGAGCCTACGCTCAAACTCTTTGTCATCCTCATTGCCTTCTTTTAGGTTTCTAGTTACGGCGTTGACGATGTCTACCTGCAACTCTTGCGGTGCAAGCTGGGACTCAACCGACAGCTTGGCAGCTCTGGCCTGAGATTCAGCCGCTTGGCCGTTCAGTGCCGCAGTCTGGCTTTGTTGCAGGGCTACTTGGGCTTGTTGCGCCATCATAGCCATCTGCTGAGCCTGCGGATTAGGCTGTGAAGCCTGTTGCATAGCAGCTATCAACTCTTCGCGGTTGCTGAGGTTCATATTCTCAATAATGCTCTGCATCAATACAGGGTAAAGCGGGCTATCTTGCTTCATTGTCTGCAACAACTGGACAAGCTGGGTAACCTCATATTCCCTAGCAATAATGCCCAGTGTGCTGGTTGCGACAAACTTATAGTCCGAAACAGGGTAGTTTTCGGGGTCAAACTGCATATATCGGTGTGCCGCCTTGGTTACAAAGGGCAGGAGGAAAGACTGCTGGAAGTTAATAAGAGTACGCTTATGGCGCTTGATAATAGCGCCGAGAGACATACTGATGCCAGCGGCTGTTGCTTCACCATTAACCTGACCTGCGATACCAGCAGAATCCACCGCCCCTGTAGCTTGTTGTACCATCTGTTGTAACGCAGCGGCTTGACCAAACGTAATCTGGTTGACCTGTCCGAAGTTAAACGGCTGTAGTACTTCACGAGGATCTCCATTGGTTAAGATCATCTTGCCGGGGCGTACTTCCGGTTTAGCACCTCTAGGAAGCCGTGTGGCGTCCACAGCGAGCATTGGGTGGATTGTAAGGCTCAAGGCATCAATACGCGCGCGAAGCTCTGTATCAAGAGCCTTCTGGCTGTTATAGCCCTTCTCACAAACACCACGACCCCAGAACCGTCCCGGCACTACATCCCATGGGAATGCAACGACAGGGCGATCGTTCATCATGTAGGGGTTGGCTTCTGCCTTGAGAAGCACACCACCATTAGCAATTACCACGATTGCCTCGACATACATCGAGTCTTCTTCTACCTCTACGTCTTCTTGCTCTAGAAGATCCTTGGGTACAAGGCCGTAATACTTGGTCAGGCGAACCTTGTCATCGTTGTAGAGAGTCAGGTCTTGATCGGGTTCCAAATTGGTATCTGGTGCCGCAGACTCAATCATAGCCTCACGATACACGCCTTGCTCTTGAAGCAACTCAACACTATGGCGACTGACAAACTCATCGACCGCTACACCGTAGGCATCCTCAACCGAGGTCGCTACTGGGTCTATTAGAAAGTTTTGAGGCAATACAGGCTTGAGCTTTACGACTACACGGTCAGTAATGTTGACACCAACTGCCTGAAGGTCACCACCCATAATTGGCTCAGTTGCCGGAGCCATCTCTTTAATTTCTTCAATGACCACCTCACCAACGCCCGTACCGAATACGGCTGAGTTAATCAGGCATTCCGCCACTGCTTTACGAATCTTGCAGGCTTCAAAGTCTTCAGCCAGCTTCTTTCTTAATACTAAGGCGTCCTGCTTTTGCGGATCTGCTACATCGTCCGCTATATCAAACCACTTCCCCCGTCCGAATGTGGCTTCTTCCAGCTCTGCGACATTAGACTCTACGGCCTGCTGCAATGCTGGAGAAATAATCCTTGAGCGTTCTGACGCTCTTTGAGAATCTGAGGGATCCCACTGGCCGCGCCACAGTCTGTAATACTCTTCAAAGCTATCTTCATAGTTTGACTCGTAATAATCGCGCCAGTCTTCACACTTACTCATTACCCATGATTCAATAGACTGCTCGGCCATCAAGGGGTCTGGGCTATAGTCATCTGCCATTTTAGTATCCCGCTACCACGTCTAATATCTCGTGGTCTTCGATTTCATATTCATAGTCATAGGCCACCTCGGCCAACTGATCTATGTACGCCAACGCATCGACTAAGTCATCATGCGTCAAAGCATCTGGAAACTGAAACAACTGGTCAAGGAACTTAACATTCCATTCACCTTTGTTCAGGGTAATATATCCGTTCTCAAACCGGCCCTGTAAGGCCCACATCACCCTATCTGTCTTCTTCTTGTTTCCGTGCGTTAATTCTTCAACCCTAAAAAACGTGCCATACCGCTTCATCAAGTCAGAAAGCGGCGACATTACTGCTTGTTTAGCGATTCCTTTTTCGATTCCGACACTGACGGGCCGATAGTCACGGACGGCTTGAAAGATCTTCGTAGCCGTCTCATCAAGGCCCCAACGACCGTAGATAATGTTTTCCACAAACCAGCCATTCTCGTTTACCTTCGCGACAGCAATCGCGGTATCGTCTAGCTTTGTGTTCTTGGTTCGCTTTTTGTTTACGTCCTCAAAGCCCGCTAGGTCAACGGCAATATAGTAATCGCCTTCTTCGGGGTCTTCGCCGAACCTAACCCAGTCCTCTTTAAACATTTCAGAGCCTCTAGCTTCAAATGAAGCCATAAACTCTTGTCTGAAGGCGTAACTAGACATGGATTTCTTGGCGATGTCAATTTCGCCAGAATCCAACATCGAATTGTCGTAGCTAGTAAAGTGCCAAGCCTTATAGGTTTCGTCATCACCTAGCTCGGCATACTTGTACAGCTCATAAAAATGGTTACGGCCCATCGGCGTACCGATAAACAGCGCCTCACCCTTCTGGTCAGCCAAAGCAGGTCTGAGGATCTGCTCCCAGACATCGGGCTTCATATCGGCGTATTCGTCCATGACAAGATACTTCAAAGACACACCACGCATGGTTTCGGGTCTATCGGCACCTTTTAAGCTAATCGTGGCCCCATTGACCAGTTTTATCTGAAGATTATTGATGTGGGAGCCAGCAATAACGGGATGGCCCAGCTCCATCAGGGTTTGCCACATGATGTCACGAGCCTGCCCCTGAGTCGGGGCTACATAGAATACATGGCCCTTATCGGCTTGAAGGCCGTTGATAATCAACAACCAAGCGGCTAATCGGGACTTCCCGGTACGTCTTCCAGCAGCGACCACCTTAAAACGGGTAGGATCAGCAAAGACATCTTGCTGCCACCCCAAAAGACTGACGTTTAGGTCTGTCATTTACTCTTTCTTTCCCAAAAATAGACCGAACGCACCCGTTAAGGCCCCGGTCATGACTGAAACTAGCGCAGCTTGCTCAGGATTAGGGTCAGGAAGGGACATAAACCACTCTACAGCACGATAAGTCATGAAAATCATTGCAAACATGAGCAATCTTGGGATGATTCGCCATGCATTTAGTTGGTCAGGGGTCATGAGTACGTCCAAACAACGGGGTTTGTATCCCGTATGTCTACGTGAATGAAGGTTTTTGCTATTCCAACGCCGCCAAAGCCCATCTCAAAGGCATTTGCAAGGATAATATGGCGTTCAGCGCCAGAAACAGTGTAAATATCCGCAGCAATACCCTGAGAATGGGTGCCGGGCTTTTCTTTTTTGGCTTCTATTGAGTGTTTAGGATCGCGGTAGCCAGAGGTAATCGTAAAGGGAAAACCGCATCTTTCCCGTAATTCATCCAGCATTTCAAGAAACAGGGGTTTCATTTCGTTATTGCCCGTTTCTTGGCAGTCAAACTCTTCAATCTTGAAGTATTTCACCAGAATCGCCGTCAATAGTGGTTTGATTGATGGTTGTAGGCTCTATAGTGGGTTCTATAGTAGGTTCCGAAACAGAACCAACACCCGTGATATTGATTTGAATAGCAGATTTGCCGCTGTTTTGAACAACATCCTTCTCAAATGCGGCTACAGGTAGGATTCTATCCATGACCAGCTTCCAAGCCGCAGCCTGATTCTTGTGATCATCGTCCATAGCGGCATTGAAGATAGACTCTAATACCTTCTTTGACTTAGGCGAGGCCAGCATCCGGGCTTTATATTCATTGATAATCCCGGCGTCACCCTTGGGACGGCCTACTTTTTTTCGACCGCCCTTAGAATTATGTCTTTTTGGGGTCTTGGCCGCTATTTCAGACCTTTTTGGGCTACCACGGCGTGGTGTAGGTTCGTTTTCGTCACCAGAATCAAGCATCATCTACTTCCGAGTCTGCATCTTCAGCCAAGTCTAGCAATTTACGCAAAGAATCGGCTATATCAGCCAGATGCTCTGCGATTTCCTCCAGAACACCACCTTGAGGCATTACTTGCCCATCATAATGACGGAATAACCACCCATCTTAGGCAGTTCAGTCTCTTCAGGCGTAGACTTGGCATCGTAGATAGTAGACATGCCAGCGTCCTGCATGGCCTTCACCTTCTCTTTGGACTTCTCGCACATTGAATAGTAATCAATAGAGCGGTACTCAACAGTATGTTCTTTCATTTGAATCTCCTTAAGCGTAAGTATCTATTGCTCTGCCCTTCGTAGCATCAGTAGAAGGGGTGGTATCAACGGATGTGGGTTGGAATCTGACCTTTGAGGACTCCATAGGTATCTGGGAATTGCTCAAGGTGGTGGGATCCATAGCAGGATTAGCTGCACCCGCAACAATACCCGTAGGCTTCTGCATCATATTGGGCCACCTAACACCGCCCACCTGCAAAGGGTCACTAGCCATACCACAGTCCTGAAAAGTAAAACAGGCTATTTGATGACCTCTGTCATCCTATTAAGCCCGCCTTTCCCTCCCTATCCTATATTAGATTATTCAAAAAACAACCCTTAAAGGATAAAAACCAGTACGACCAAGCCCACAATACCCAAGACCACAGCCCCTGCCTGAACGTCAGTTAGATGCATTGTCCTAGACTTTACCTGCTTACCAATCATTTTTATCACTTTTCGTTACCTTTGGTTGTTACCAGAATCTACATCGTAACACTTGTGCTGAGGGGGATTGCAAGGATTATCGACTTTTCAGTTTTGGCTTTTTTAGTGGGTGGGTGGCAACCACCACCACACCACATACGCATACCCCCTCCCCCCCATCAAATCGCCGGCCGGTTAGTAAGCACTTACCAACACAACCCGGCATCGGTACGGATGATCCCGGCGCGGATGTTGTACGGGTGAAAGTGTGGGGCGAGACAGCACCCATACAGTGGCCAATCCCCACGCTTGTAATAAATCATTCGGTCGATCGTTTACTACCTGAACCCATTAACAGGTAGAGACTGATGGACGTAATGACAATGGCAGCTGTAACAGTGTTCGGGATCATCCCCGGCGTAATCGTATTGGATTCGATAGTCTGGCAATTGTGGGATCAATGCCCATGGCGCTGAGGTTATAAAAGAATGCGTAGTTATGGACAATCGGTATAAGTTTGCGATTGTTTGCAATGTTTACATGTGTTCTCATTAGCCCATTAGATGCAATAACGCATCGTATTTAAAGGGACTATAGATATGGAAACATTCAATACATATGAGATTTACATTTGCGATCATAAAACTGGCCGCGCTGGATGGGATATTAAATATGTCGGCGCGCCTAGCGCAAAAGCACTAGAGACAATGCCCCTATTTGATTGCGTAATTTTAAAGCAATGGACTAATCAAACATTAGAGCAAGCGAAAACACCCGGCCAATATTGTGATGGCATCGTTTGGGATGGCAAGCAATTTCTCTAAACCAACCCAAACCCACAGCCCGCACCGGATGACGCCGCGCGGTTTTCTGGGTGCCCGAGATGGCAAATCAAACAAGGGGTTACCAAATGTCCACAAAAGGAAAATTCAAAACCGAACCGACACCACTGGAAAAACTGGCGCTGCTTTTAGTCTATTGCTCAATTGGCTTGGCGGCATTGATTTTAATCAACCAGTAAGCAAATCACATACAGCAAAACAAGGGAAAACATTATGCCAAAACCAAACGGTTTTATATTCTATCGTGGCGCATCTGTTTTAGATGGTGCGCCAATTGTCGGCATCGCTACGCTTTCGAGCAGCAACATTAAAACCGGGCCGAATGGTCGCGGGAACATGGTGCAAACGTGGATACTCCGCGCGGATGTTAATCCGATGCACGCCAGCAAAAACAAGCTTGACGCATCCATTTGCGGATCATGCCCGCACCGCCATAGTTTGGGTGGCGCGTGCTATGTCAACATCGGACAAGCGCCTCTCGGCATCTATCGCGCATTCGAGCGCGGCAATTATCCGGATTATTCAGATAACCCGGAAGCGATCGCGGCAGCATTACATGGCCGATCGGTACGCATGGGCGCATATGGTGATCCGGCCGCTATCCCGGTGCCAGTGTGGGAGCGCTTGTTAGTCGCGGCCGATGGCTGGACGGGTTATACCCACCAGTCCCGGCACCCAAACTTTGACGCGGCACTCCTCCGCTATTGCATGGCGTCGGCCGATACCCCCAAACAAGCGCAAAAGCTAAACGATATGGGCGCGCGCACGTTCCGGGTCAAAACCGAATCAGCGCCGATGCTACCCGGTGAGATCGAGTGCCTATCCGACGCAAAAGGCATCAAGTGTATTGATTGCGGGTTATGTAACGGCCGCGACAATGCCGCGCCGAATATCGTAATAAACGTGCACGGCTCACGCTCCACTAATTTTGAACGCGCCTTGGGTGGCGCTCAGCTAATCGCGAGGGGTTAACAATGAACGAATGGGAAACGGGAGTGCTTGCACAATATCCAACAGATCCGGCGCAAGCGTTGATCATGGCGCTGCGTCTGGCCATCACCGCGCCAGATGATGACAAGGCCCAACAGTGTATCGAGATCGCGGAATGGCTGGCGGCTGATATGACGCCGGAGCAAGTAGAGCACGCGCAATCAATAGCGCTGGAAACTATCCAATAACTTTGTTAATGTTTGCAAATCAACCAAAAGAGGGAAGAAGTTATGCCAAGTCTTGATCTTAAATTTGTGGCGGCTGCCTGCCCAGAATTAACGGCTTCAGAATGTGAGGCTCTGCTATCCCATGCGCGGGACATTACGCGAAGCGATAACGATATATACCCGGATATGTTGCGGGCTACCTCGCGCAGTTTGTTCCCGGACATTGACCGCCGGCCGTCACCGTCACCGCTAGCGCCAGAAGATGTCGCCAAGCTAAACGCCTTCCGCATGGCGGAAGCGAGGGCATCGCTGGAAGCCGCCCAAAAATGGCTCAGCAAGATCCGCAACGGTTCCGATGATGTCGCCATGGCACGCCGTGATATCGGCATGATTGCCGACCGATTACAGGGGGTGGAGCAATGAGTGGCAAACTATCGTTATTGACAGAGATCAAGGAACGCCGCGACCGCCTGAAAGAACAACATTTCCAAGCGTTGAAGAGGTTACAAGCGGCGATCGAGGCGGGAAACCATGCTGACGAGGGCCACTATCGAGGGCTAGAGTTCGGCTTGGATTACGGCTTGATACATTTGGATTTTCTTTATGACTTAGCAAAGAAGGGGGAAGGCTGATGGGTGTCGCTAGTTTATATGATCGCGTTCACACGTTCGATTGTGAACTGGACTCGGAGTTTATCACTCTGGACTGCCAAGTTTCCTACCGTATTAACGCGGGTGACGGTGACGCGGAACCCCAAACCTTTGAGCTGGTAAAGGTGATGACTCATATCGCGGGTTCAGGTGAAGTCAATATCACGCGCATGGTTAACTTCGACTACATCATGGATTTAGTTGAAGATGACGCATCAAACGCCGATTACCACTGGTCGGATCATGGCGATGTATAGCAATCGCACAGAGAAGCTGCTGCTAGCGGCCGTCTGCTGTATTGCTGGTATTTTAGGGTGCCTAGTGACGTTGGCCATCATCGTGCTACTATTCTGAGCGTCTAGGGCGACCCCTTGTTTGCCCGTTGGCAGGTCTGCGGCACCTGTAGACAAAACGCCGCCTTCTCTCTGGAGGCCATCATGTATACCTATAAGGCCAGTATCCGATCTATCTATGATGGCGACTCATGCCGGGTTGATCTCGATTTGGGCATGGGCGTTTGGCTACACAATCAATCCATAAGACTCTACGGTATAGACACCGCAGAGATCCGTGGCGGCTCTGTAGAGACAAAAGCACTCGGCAACCTAGCTAAAGACTACCTGAAAAACGAGCTGCCAGAGGGCTGTACAGTGCTTCTCAGGACGTATATCGATAAGCGCGGCAAGTTCGGAAGGGTGCTGGCTTCTATCTACAGGCAGGAGGGTGACGGCTTTCAGACTAAAAGCCTGAACAATGTGCTGTTAGATATGAGGCTGGCGGTCGAGTATCACGGCCAGTCGAAAGAAGAAGTGATGGCACAACACCTAGAAAACGTGAAGTACCATCAAGAACTAGGCAATATCCCCCGCCAAGATATACAGCGAGACGGCTGAAACAAGGATAAGGGGCGGTAGCCATTCCGGAACCCGGTCAAGCCAACCACCCCGATCTTTGCTCATTCTGGCGAAGCTGTCACGGTGGTAGAAAACTCGTTGATTGCGTTTTCCATTGCTTCCATTGCCTCAGCAGCACCGCCAGTGTCGGCAGTAGAGTCAACATGGACACGCTCTACCATCGGCTTGCCTTTGGCATCCTTGCGATAAGGAATATCGTTGGCATCAAGAACGCGCATCAGCTTGGGTGCGGTGTAGGCTTTGAACATGTCGCCTAGTTCGCGCCAGTAAACATACTTATCAGACATAGCTTTACCTCAAAAAAAGCCCAGAGCTTGGGGTCTGGGCAAGATTGCCACTGCGGGAGTCAAGCAGCGGCGGTTAATGTTACCAAGGAATGTCGTCAGTTTCCTTGGCGGCCGGGGCGGAATCCTTCTTTTCGGGCTTCCAAGCATCACGTTCAGCGTACCAAGTACCTTTTTGTGATTCTTTGATGTCGATGTTTATCCACTCATCGTTAGGGTTGGCCTTAACAAAGCCGCCAATCCACTGTTTGAAGTCATCGAGCTTGATAGACACCTTGGCTTTGACAAAATCTGGCGCGTTGTCGTTAGGTTTCTTGACAATCATGCCATTGACGAAATCTTTCTCGTCGCTCATGCGGCCTCCTTTCTGGCTTGTGCAAATTCATCGGACTTGAGAAACGCCCGCTCTTCTGTGGTAAATACGCCGCCCTTTGTCGGGGCAACCCATAAGGCTTCTTTTATCTCGTTAGACAACTCCAGCCATATCTGTGCAACTCCGGCAACATCGCCGGTTTTGATGTATTCCTTGATGAAGTAGATAGAATCGAAGTTTTCCCTAGCTGCCTCGTTATGCTGCAGGATCGGCTCCATCACATCCTTCGCCGACCCGTGAGCGATCGCCGTAGACACCTCGTCGGCGCTGGCTATCTCACTACCGCCAAGACCAAGGAACGCTAAGGCCCTGCCGACCGCTGAGGTCTCGGCATTTTCAAGGGCTGACGTTTTGTTGATCTTTCCGAAGCTGCGGTTTTCTTCAGCGTAGCCAGTGGCTGCAACCTTGCCATCACTATCCCGGATCGTTGACTTCATCACGACCATCGAGTCCTCGGCACTAACTAACTCCGTCTCAATTGACCAGCCCTTAAACTCTGCCGACTTTCTGAAATCATCGATCCTTCTGGCAACAGTTAGATAAACCTTGCCATGGATCTCTACCTCACCTTTGTTTTTATCGGCCATACTCTTCCCTCCTTTGTTGACCTGAGCCTACTTTACATCATTTGATTACATTTGACTACACATGATAACACTTGATGACATCTGCCCCTACTTAAAAAAGATCAGCAATTTGTTGACAAGTTCAGGCGGCTAATCCAGAGTTATAGGTTCCGCTCAACGAAAAGGGATTCCAGTGGAAAACAAAAAGGGGCCGCTAGGCTTCAGCCCGTTCGGGGAAACACGCAAAGAGGTGGAGAGGGAAAGCCCTGCCTCGGTTCTCAATAAATTATCAAACCTTCCAAAGTTTAAGAAAGTAGGCAAGTTTAGGTACACCGCCTGTTGCCCGGCCCATGATGACAAAAGCCCCAGCCTGTCAATCACAGACGCAGATGACAAAATCCTTGTCCATTGCTTCTCAGGCTGTACCCAAGATGAAGTACTTGATGCTCTCCGGTCGCAAGGGATGTGGTCTGAGGCTTCTACCAAGTGGGTCAGGACATTCTCGGCCGACGATCTGGATTACATGATGCATTGGTGTTTGGTTTATCACGGCGCTTTCCGTAGGGGTGAGAAGCTACGCGGCATGGATGCTCAAAAACTGCAAGAGTTTGCAAAAGTCTTACAAAATAACTCAGCTTGGCGATATCAGGTTGTCGAGGAGGACGCATATCGTGGATAAAGACGACGAATTAATTAATAAGATTAGGGAGTTCAACGAAGTTAGACCGCCCATGGCGAGCTACGAGGACTACGAAAGATACTCAGGAGTTAACGGCCATGCACAGCCGATTTCATCGCTAGCCAGACTACAGGCGGCGGCAACTAACCACCGCATCGCAGAGCTTGAGGAGAGGCTCGCTAACGAACGCGAAGTTATTTCAGGCATGATTACCACCGGAACGGTAACGCTCGTCTACGCGCCTTCAGGGGCCGGTAAGACGGTGTGGGTGCTGGGTAGTCTGTTTAAGTCTATTCGCAATAACCTTATCAAAGGCTCAGATGTCATCTATTTCAATGAGGATGACGGGGCGAGGGGTGTAGTTCAGAAGGCAAAGATGGGCCAGAAGCACGGTATGTCAATGATTACGTTGGCTACAAGCCAAGATCCCGGCTTACGCACCACTCAGGATGCCTTGGGTTTATTAAACATGATACGGCTTGAGGGCCACGCAAATGGCAAGATAGTCATTTGTGACACTCTCAAGAAGTTCGCACCAGTGCTAAACAAGGGCGATATGCGGGACATTCTTCATGTCTTCAGGCAGTTTGCCGCAGCGGGCGGCACTGTCATCTTGCTGGGCCACTGCAATAAGCATCGATCGCTAGACGGTCGCTTGATCTACGAGGGCGTAGGCGATCTTAAAGCTGACGTAGACAATATGTTTGGCCTTGACCCCCTAAATGACAAGTTTGCTGACCACCAAGAGCTTTTGGTCATAAACGAGAAGGATCGCAAGCAAATTTCATTCTCTGGCGGGTTCCGATATAGGCAGACGAAAGAAACGGTTGGTTATGAAGAGTCCGTGGATTCTGTTGAGTTTCTTGACGATGAAGACATCAGCGACTTAAAGAGGAAACAGGCGGCACAGATCAATGTCGGCAAGGCTTTCGCGAAATACGAGGATGAAGTGTTGTTTCTTGAGTCCGTGATGAAGGGCGGCGTTGAATATAGTCAGGCCGAATTATATAGGATGCTCCATGACGAAGACCTAAATCCAAACGACTGCACCAAGAAGACCCTGCGCAACTGCATGGATTTGTTAAAAGGTAATATGTTGAAACTCCGCAGAACTGGCTCAAACAACACAAAGAACTATCGCTGGCAGGGTGAAAAGTGGTGAGAAAAAAACTGTATATAAATCATCGGTTTGCCCCGTTTGCCCGGTTGGCCCGTGTTTTAGGGGGCCGCCCCCAAAAAGTGGGGCCAACGGGGCCAACAGGGCTAACCCTTGATTTCATTGATATTTTTATTTGGGGGTAATTTATGTCAGACGGGCATAGATGGATTGTAGACACCAAGGATAGTTTAGAGTTTTTCATTAAGTTCTTAAAAGATCAGTACAGCCAAGGCAATCATCTTCTGTACTCAATCAAGCCATTTGGTAGGACTGAGCGGCAGAACAACGCCATGCACCTATGGTTCAGACAGATGGCTGAGCAACTTAACGATGCCGGGTACTCCAATAAGCACCCATTTAACGACCAGATCGAAATACCCTTCACTGAGGGGCTAGTGAAAGAGATGCTCTATAAGCCCATCATCAAGGCCATGTACGACAAAACCTCTACCACTAAGCTCACTGGTGGGGAACTAAGCGAAGCCGCTGAGGTGCTGATACGGTGGCTCTCAGAGAAGAAGGGGATATATGTCCCATTTCCACAGACATTGAAGGATGAGCTGTAGTGGCGGCCCTCGGGGAAGATCACCCCTTTTACACGGGCAGGAGGTTCAATCGGCACACGATACTGGAAGACGGCATCGGACAGATAGCCGGGAGGCTAGGAGAAGCTGAGTTTGCTAAGCAGTTATGCCTCTATGCGCCATCGTTCTTGTGGGTTGGGACAGAGAAGGGGTCATACGACTTTGTTGTAAAGCTGAGGGATGGCCAGAAGATAACAATAGATGTCAAAACTAAGCATAGAAACGTAGAGGCGAAGCCACACTACAGCGCTCATGTGACCCTCAGCCAGAAAGAATACGAGGTTCACATATATGTGTTCGCCAATGAGGTTGAGGGTGAGGTAGAGCTTATGGGCTGGTGTTCTAAGCAGTGGTTCTGGGGAAACGCACAAGTCGTTAGTGCCGGGGATGTTGAAAGCAAGCAAACGCAATTTGTAGAAAGAGATGGGGCCGGTAAAGTTTCTTATGAATCTTTGCGGCCGATGAGCGAAATGTGGGAAAAGCTAAAGCCACACACTGAAGGATGAGTTATGAAGAATGACGCACAACTAGCCCTAGAGGCCGCAGAATCTATGGCAAAGCGATTAGAGGAAGACGTAGCCATAATGATGGATCTGAGTACTAAGCCACTCAAGGATGTAGATGAGACACCTCTTGAGATAATCCGCTATCTAAGGCCAAGAGATGAGTCTGTTGAGGAATCAATGTAATGGCAGTGAAGAGAGAAGCCTGTGATGACTGGTTTAGTAAGTGTGTGAGGCATAGAGATCAACACCGCTGCCAGTATTGTTTTAAAGAGGGGACGGATTGCGCGCATATCTACGGTCGAGCTAGGAAGTCTGTACGCTGGAGCATGGATAACGCGGTGACGTTATGCAGATACCACCATCAGTGGTTTACGTCGAACCCAGTAGCCTTTACTGACTGGCTAACAAAGCTGTATGGCGAGGGCCACATGGACATTCTGAGGGAAAAGGCCAATGCCCTGCTGAAGACTAATAAGTTACTGCGTAAAGAAATTAGTGATCATTACAGGGCAGAGTTTAGGAAGGCTGAGGCTGATCCAGACTATGAGATTGTTAGTTGGAATTAGTCCTCAATCCATGATTGAGCTATCCGACCAAAAGGAAGCCAGCCAAGGGTTTCGCTGTCTTCCAAGAAATCATCCATTTCTTTTGAGCCAAAGCCAAACTGAGCAAAATCAACGACCGGCGCAAACACCATGCTCAAAGGGGCTGGCGCGACAGACGAGACTAAAGCCCCGACATCCCCCTGAGATGCCCTCATAAGTTGGTAAGTTCCAAGTGTATTCAGGGATGCAGCGCCAAGCATATGGTCTGCAAAACGCATTCCATAGTTTTCAAGCTGCGGCTCATCTCCCTTTAGTATCTGTCGGCCCTCGTTGATTGCGGCATTCCCGCCACCAACAATAGCGGTGTAAGCGAGGCCATTCTTGTACGCCTCTTTTTTGTTGCCTCGCCTCCACTCCTCAACAACAAGACGCTCCATTTGCTCAAGCTGCTTAATGCCAAACGTCCGAAGCATATAAAGAACTCGCCAGTTGGGGTGATCTAAATACCACTTGGGAAGCTGGGCCATATCGCTTGGCTGGAGCTTTGCTAACTGAGCGGCCGCAAACTCTGTGGTTAGATTGGTCTTCTTCCCTTGGAGAAGATCTTTCTTTAAGGCCTGCATCTCGTTCTTTGTAAACGCATGACCCCAAGTTGACTCAAGTTTGCCAGACCTTGCTAGTTGCTGGCCTTCCTTTATTCCTGCCCGCAAGGCAACATTCTTTCCAAATCGGTCAATGTCCCTAAAACCAGACAGCTTGAATGCAGCATCTGCAAGGTCATTAAACCTAGCTTGTGCCACGCCAACGCCATCCCTCAAAAATTCTCCGGTTGTCTGTTGTGCTAAGCCAACATCATCAACGCTGATCTTCAGACCCCTGTTCCGCATCATGTCGATCATTGCGTCAACAGTATTCCCGGTTCCGTAGTTGACCATGCTGTTGAAGACGTCGCCAACATTCAAGATTGCTGAGTATGGGTTCCCGATCGTTCCCATGTATGCGGCCTTCCGGGCATTGGCTATCAAGCCAGATGGGCCTCTACTGCCCATGACAACGATTGATCTCGCCAAGTCCTGTGCCTTTTGAGCAGTCCCCGCGTCAGCGCCTTCCAGACGGGTTGCTGACTTAACCAAGTCAAACAGGGCGTCACCGCGCTGTATCCTTTTTTCAAATGTTCGGAGGTTTTTTGCGGCATTAGCCTTTCCTGCGGCAACGTCAGCCTGAAGCTCTGCCCTCCTAACATTAAGGTTTTTTAGTTTTAGCGTGTCTATTAGTGCAAGCTCGGAGTCGGACTGCCGTAACCAGCCAAGAGCAATTTCCATTGGATCCATATACTCGCCAAGGACTGGATCATCCCGCATAATTTGGTCGCGTTTTTGCTCATACGCAGATGTGTTTGTCTTCTTGTTGGCTGCGGACGTCCTGAACCCGTCTCCAGTTTGGCCTTTCATTTGAGAGGGCCAATAATAGGGATCGTCGATCACCCTTGAGTCCATCTTTTTGGACTTCTCAATCGATGTGGCTCTAATCCTTGCCCTCATGGCCTCAAGACCAGCAACGGCATTATCTCCATAGTTTGTTTGGATATGTCTAACTAAATCTTCATAAGCCTGTTTTCGTATTGCAATGTTTGCCGCAGGATCGGCAATGTCAATGTTGCTCATGTTTAGCATCAACCGTCTTGCTTCAAGGTCATCAGCAATTGAGGACGTAAACTCTCTTACATTGCCTCCCGACACAATGTTTTCAGTTGTTGCATGACGTCTAGCCATGAGGCTCGCAGTTCTTTGAATAGAGGAACCAAATCGCCTGCCAACATACTTTTCACCAAGTATTTGCGCTGACGAGATCTTGTCCCGATACCATGAGGCAAACTTCCCCGGCTGATATTTACCATTAACGAATCCAACATCATCAGCAAGAGTCCCTATCCTTTCACGAAGTTCTTTTTCTGTAAGGTCTTGAAAGCTGATAACCGACTTGCCGGTGACGGACTCAGCAGATCGCAGCTTTGAAATAGGGACTCCGAGTTCTTTTGATATATCACCCAGCGCTCGCCCATAATCCAAGCCGTCGAGACCGCGCCCGGTTTCATTAAAAAACTGTAGCGCTCTTTCGTTCATCTTGACCTGAAAAGCAGATATAACCTCATCGGCTTGCGGTTGCAGCGTATACGTTTTGCCGTCCACCTCTTCTGTCAGACGGCCCTGAAGGTACATTCTTGCCCGCTTTTCTTCCGCCTCAGCGCGCTCAATAGCCTCTCTGCTGGCTATTGCCTTGCCCTCTGCCCTTCCCGCAATAGAGCCAAACGCGCCTCCAATGCCCGCAGATATAAGACCGGCTTTTACGGCGCTTTCCATTCTGTTTTCTAGTCCGCCCTCGCCTTCAGCAAAGCCGTATATCGCGCCTTCTGTGCCAGCAACAGCCGCACCGCGACCTAATCCGCCAAGCGCAGTCTTGCCAACCCCAACAGCTTTCAACGCCATTGAGCTAGGTATTAGGCTGGTTCCCACAAGAATGCTGTACCCAAGAACCGGGTGATCGTCAAAGAACTCGCGCTCTATTCTGCGTTCTTCGGCCAGTTGGGTTTCGTAGTCAACGCCAGTAATTGCGCTAATAGTCTTTGCCCGGAACTCATCCCCAAGTATTCCAGCGCTAACACCCTCAAGAGCGGCTGCTCCGCTGGCGTAAATCTCTTCCGTAACATCAAGAGGATCGGCAATCTTTCTGCGAATTTCTTGAGCCTTGCTTATTACCTCTGCGGGTGCGCCCTTGCTCACAAGGCCATCAATTATTGAGTCAGCCTCAGCAACCGCTGATTCGAGTTGTTCAACATTTTTCTCAGATCGGGCCTGTCGGCCCTCCCTACTCATAATGTCTTCGTCACCAAACCCGCCTTGCTCTGCGTTTATCTGCTGAACAATAGACAGCGCCTTATCAAGAACCTCTTGAGGGGCATTCTTATTTTTAAGGTTCTGATAAATTTTAAAGGCTTCAACAGTTGCGCTTGCCATTTGGTGGGGGCCTCAAGTATTAGTCGGGATACTCTGTTTCAAGCTGTTGTAGCTGTTCTATCAGTTCGGCCGTGGACTCTGGTTGTTTGCCCTTCCCTGCGTCCTCAGCCTCCATAGCCATTACCTCAAGCGCAGATTGGAAGGCGTTCATGCCCGAGCCAGCCTGCATATACGCCTGAGCGGCCTTTAGCGCAAGCTGAGCCGCCTGACCCTCCTCTTCTTCGTCTGACGCAAAAATCTGGCCCGCCGTGTATGCCATTGCGGCATCTTTAAATAATCCAACAAGGGCGGCAGGCGGTGGCTTGGCTCTACCAAACGAGGACTCCACTGCCGATGCTAATACAGCATTAGCCCTTTTAGGCGGGAGGGCGCGAAGCCGCTTTAGGGCTTTTAGATTGGCCTTCCCCGCTGGGCTATCATTCGTTCTCTCGTCCGCTGGGGTACCAAGCAGGTCAAATAGTTGTTCGTCTGTATAGTCAAACTTATTGTCTTCTGCGGCCGCTTCTAATTGCTCAAGCTGCAGCCTCTGAGACTCCTTTTGAGCGTTTACGGCATCCCAGACGCCCTCCATTCCAGAAAAGTTTTCGTTTTGAAGGAACGCCGCTTTTGCCTCAGGCGTGTTCGGCATTGACTTTGCCGCTCGGATAGCCGCATTGTAATTAGCTTCATTTGCCTCAAACCCTCGCATCTGCTCGCGGTAATCAGCGGTGTCCATATACTCTTGGTGTTTTTGAAGAGCCATCTCATGGCCTTCAAATCGCAGCCTCAACCCTTCGTCAGCCCGCTCCTCCTGCCGTCTAGCCGCCTTCTGTTGAAATACAGCATTCTCCATATTCATGGACATTCCTGCGGTAGCAAGCCTGTCAATTCCTTGGATGTTAGCTGCAACGGCGTTGGCTGACGCCTGAAGGTTGTTTAGCTGCTGCTGTTGATCTTGAGCGGTAAAGCTGTCAGTAAGCTCTCTCTGAAGGGTTTGACGCATTTGATCCTGAATATACGCAAGCGCCCCCTCCCCTTCTTGAGTTCTTTGCGTTGTTTTTATTTGTTGTGCTTGAGAAGCAAGACGCATCGAAAGAGATGGATCGGTTGTCACAAACTGCTGAGATGCCTGCAAAAGCTGATCGGCGTCACCGCTAAATATAGCTTTGCTAAGATCAGAGAACATTCCTTGTTCTTTTGCCTTTTGCTTTGCAACCGCCTGCCCTGATCCAATAAGCATTCCAAGACCTTGCACATCCCCAAAGTCAGGACTGGCAAGGCGTTGTGTTGAGGTAAGTCTGAGAGCCATAATTAATTCCCGAAAAGTGTGCCAGTAATAAATTCACCGATTTGCGGAGCCGCTTGGCTGCCAATCTCGCTAAGAATACCCATGATTCCGCCTTGTCCTTTGCCTGAGCCTTGTATAGCCCCGCCAAGCAAACCAGTGCCAAGCCTACCCATAAGCTCTGCCTGACCGATACCTGACCCTAGAAGAGCGTCTAGGCCCGCTATAGAGGCTTCACCAAATAAGCCAGTGCCATATAGCTGACCACGTTGTGCTAGCTGAGAAGCCATCAAGCCACGCTGCAGGGCGTTCAGCGCTTGGGCTTCCGGCACATACGCCCCGCCTAGCATTGATGTTCCTAACTTAGCTTGCTGCATTTGCTCTGCCTGAGCCTGCTGTATAGCCGCTAGCGAGGCCCTAGCCTGAGCTTCTTCTTGGGCCTTAGCCAAAGCCAGTTGCTCTGGTGTACCACCAAACATGGAGGTTCTTACGCCCAATCTGCCTTGATTGAATAATCTTTCCTCTAAAGCTAAACGCTGACGCTCTTCTTCAGCAAGTTGAGTTGCGCGAATTCGATCAAATACTTCCTGCTCGCGCTGTGCAGTAGGGGCCATAGCTTGTTGGGTAAACTGTTGCGCGCCAGAAAGCATACTCTGCTGAATAGCCTCTTCTTGAGGTGTTAAGCCAACAGCAACATCGCCTGTGGCCCCAACATCTATGCCAGAACCCATGCCTGTAGTAACAGTAAATGGCTTGAACTGCGACCGCGTAAAGGCTTCTTCAGCAATCCCGCCAGCACCAGCCAAGGCTCGTTCGCCAATATCACCCAGCCTGCTATATGCCCCAGTTAATGCCCCAAGTCCGCCAGCAGTAGATGCTATAGGCCCAAAATTGTTTAGGATGCCACCAAGCAAGCCGCTTACTGTGTTGCCAAGGTTAAAACTAGATTCAGAACCAGCGTCAGGGCTAATACCAAATGCTGCAAGCATTGGGTTAGGGGCATCACCATAAAGCATACTCTCATCAAACGCCGGATCGCTAGAAAACGTATCCTCAAGTTGCTGTGGCATTAGTACGTTCCTCTCACATTAAAATTCATTACAGCGTCTTACCTATTAACGCCAATACATTCATTTCCTGTAGGGATATAGAGCTACCGTTTACTTCTGTTTGCAAACCTACCGTAATCACAGTGCCATTACCCGTACAATTTAAAGACTTGCGGCTGATCAGATCGCCAAGCGAAAACTCAACAGCCGTATATTCTGACACGCCATAAAACCCCGGCGTGGATGTGCCAACCCTAAACCTCGAGGTGTTGGCCTGAACTGAGAAGTCATACGTCCAGCTCAGGATAATATCTGCATCATTACCACCAATAATTGTTGGTCGTATCTTCTTAAGAATCTTAAGTTTTGAGGGATCGTCAAATGTCAGGCCGGGGCTGGTATATCGAAAGATGTAGGACGAGTTATTGTCGTCAAAGCCGTCATAAGTGCCAATACCGTCGACCGTGCCAATGTAAATGTCACCATTACGATCTCTAGCAAAGCTCTTAAAATCAACACTAGGCCACTTGGTTACACGGAATGAGCCGTTCTCTAGTCGTCCTCTAAGATCAAAGCAGTAAACAAGGTTGCTATCAGGCAAGCCTAGTAGATAGAAGTAGTTTTCAGGGCTATATACGCTAGTAGCTGGGCTGGTTTTAGCCGCTAACTTAGCGATCAAGTCTTGCTTTACGTTACGGCTAAGGTCAGAAATCGGCAGAGACTTTTCTTGTATTGTCCTACCTAGACTGCGCAGGCCATCATCGCTCAAGAACAGCAAATCAGTACCAATAGCCTGTACAGTTTTTCTGTCTATACAACCTAAACCTGACACGGTATCGCTGATTGCCATGCTTGCAGGGCTACTCGCTCCTGAGTAAGCAATAATGCTGTGTTCGCCAAAAACAATAAGCAAGTCGTTATGTGCAGCTAGTGCAACAATCTTGTCTGCGCCGTTAGGCCAAGCCTTTGATACATCAATAGATCCGCTAGATCCGCCTGTAAACTTAGTGCCATCCAATAAATCAGACCAATAGATAATAGTGTCATTAGTAGCATTGCCAGCAATAAACAGCCTGCCAAACGCAGCAAGCACCTCGTTACACTTAAATGTAGCGTTTGTTGAACTACTGTTTACAACGCTAAACGTCCTTAAGCCATTAGCATTGTCATGTACCAAGGGGTCAAAACCTCTTTGGAAAAAGTAAGCCTTGTCGTTAAAGTTTACGATCTTCCAATCATTGGCCGTAATCGTGTATGAGCCGGGAGTGACATCCGTCAGCGTAGTTGTGCCGGTCATAATCTTGTTGTTGCCAGTACTGAAGATAACCTCGTTACCAGCACTGTCGTAAAACTCATGGATATTGTGGATATGGTCAGTACCCAACGCCGTCTTATTAGTCGTAATAACGCTGTTGCCCTGACGAGAAGCCAATCGGCCCTGTCGATCGATAATCGCGTTATCTGCAACTTCTGCGAAGGAAGTATCCTGCGCAATAGGCGAATCCTCCGTGTTAATGCCACGGAAGGCGGGGGCTACCAGATCAATACTTCTTAACGGCTGTGCCATAACCTATCCTACGGTGTGTAGAAGATTGTCTCTTCTGGGTGCTTCTGGGCATCTAACGCAATCGCATCAGACAAATGCTTATCAGCTATCGCAAAATACTCTGCTGTAGACGTACCACCCGTCTCGCCTCTTTCACGAGAAAGCAGGGCTATCGTCATGTGAATGACGGGGCTACTAGGGATAACAAGGGTGTCAGAGTTTGCGCTTAGCTCTGTATTCCTGTTTACCATCTTGACCTTCAGCGA
>Ga0208159_1000239_pt1 | contig 23023 bp, 41 predicted proteins | sample 9_EtaG_FD_184082 | JGI IMG/M metagenome (GOLD analysis project Ga0208159, IMG submission 184082) | Marine viral communities from the Subarctic Pacific Ocean - 9_ETSP_OMZ_AT15188 metaG (SPAdes) (version 2) | ecosystem: Environmental > Aquatic > Marine > Oceanic | place: Pacific Ocean | collected... | reverse complement strand
AGTTGATCCATATTCGCCACGCTGAACACCGTAAACAATCTTTCCATTCTCACGACCTCTTGTATATAAAGAATATTGTTCGCCACTTTGAATTGCCTCAAATAATTCTTTGTCAATAAGTGTTGTGCTAGCAATACTGCTAAAGTTTTCTATTGTTATATTTTCTAATGCTGTTTCTATTTCTTCAGCTGTTCTATTTGGCGGTAGAATTGTTGGTTTTTCTTTTATTTCTTGCACACCACCGCCACCAGTTTGCGGATTAAAACCTGACGCAATCTTAACAGCTTCTGACCACAAACCTTCGTCATAAGTCTTATCAACTTTACGCGAAATAACTTCTGCGTAATACGCTAATGCTACATCTTTTATATCTTTTTTAAGTTTAGCATTTAGTTCGCCGGGCAAAAATTCATACGCCGCACCAATAATACCAAACATTGTGCTTTCTGCTTCACGCATATCAGTACCTTCTATCGGCACACCGTTTGCGTTTATTTCTTCTACACCTTTAAATATTACTTCAGCTTGTGGCATAAGCCCATCTTGCATAAGACCAGCAACGTGCATTGTAACAGGCGCTTGACCAGACAGCTGTTCTAACACCGACCCGGCGTGTCTACCAAACATTTGTTGAACTGTAGTGATAGCTTGCATTTTTTCTACAGCTGTTCCTGTATTAAAACTTGGCGCATATTTAGCAACATCTTCTGGCGTAAGAAACTTTATAGCTCCGTCAAGTTCATAATGACCATGTATTGCAATCGCATCATTTATTCTTTTAGAGATCCCGGTGTTATCAATACCACCTGTAAAGTTTGAACTTTGTATTGCCTGTGGAGATAAGTCTATTGGAGTTATATCTACCGACCCTACTTTAGAAGCGTATCCTACAGGATCAGATTTAAGTTGTTTTTCCATGTCAGCTTTAAAACCGCGCAAAAACTCTAAACCTAAACTTGCTTGACCTTCTGTAACACCCGGACCTTCTAAGCTAATTATTAAATCGTTAATACCTTTTGTGTTACTGACACCTTTAACAGCTTGCGAAAGATTGTTTAAAAAACGTAAATCAGCAAGACCTTCAGTAGTAACAGTTTGGTCTGCTTCATCTCCGAAAGGCATAGTCAGTTGCGCTTGCGCTTCTAACGTTTCTATATAACCATCAGGTAAAGCCAATCCTTTTTGCAACATTGAAACGCCATCAGTAATTCCTTTTTTTGTTTCTTTAAGAATTTGAAGATTAACTCTTTCAAGTTTTTGTTGTTCAGCTGACGGAGCATCAAAAAACGCTGCACCAGCGCCAAGACTTTGCAATAGTTTTGCCGCATCATTCATCGGCAACATTTCCAGTAAACCGATCTGCATACGCCCGGCTCCACTGTTGGCTAACACAGTTTCCCTACCAGCTGCCCTTTCAGAAACAGAAAGCCCTTCGCTTTGCAGCTTTTGTAAATCCCTAAGAGTTAGTCGTAACTCTTCTAAGTCTTGTACAGGCGTACCGCTACTATTCAATGCTGCACGTATATTGCCAAGAATACCGTTGTACAAAGCATTGTACTCTTGTTGTTTTAATGCACCGGGATTACCTAGTCCTAACTGTGCAAGCCTAACAGAGTTAATGCCAAAGTTATTTGCGTGAAGTTTTGCTTCGTTTAGTTCTGTAGCACTTGCAATGTTTTGCGAAAACTGCGTTGCTGCATCGGCTCTTGTTTTTTGCGTAGCTGCATCAAGCTTTGTATCTATTGCACCGCGTAAGCTATACCGATAGGTTAGCTCCATTTGATTGAAACGGTCAGTTAATACTTGTTGACTGCGCGGATCAGTAACACCGTCTAGCAAACTTTCTCTTGCTGTTTTAGTAGCTAACGCCCACTGACCTTCTTGTTCGTTGCCACCTTCGTTAAAAATTGAACCAAGTTCACCCGGATCAACTCTAGACAATCTACGCGCATCTTCACGTAAAGCTGCTTCACCAGCTAGTAACTTTTGGTTTATCTGCGCTTCCCTAGCAGCTTTGTATCGCGTAGCAGCAAACTCACCAATCTGTTTAGTAGCAGCTGTAAACACACTAGCTTTAGCTTCTGCCTGTCGAATAAAAGGCGCTGCACTCGCTCTTGCTCTAAAACTACGACCGGGCGCTTCGCTTGTAGGTGTGCTACCAGCACGATAGATAGGTATACGCATTAATATTTACCCTTTACTAAGCAGTTGCAGTATTGCTTGCGAAATAACCAGTGTCGTAACCAATACGTGCAGCGGAACCAAAACCAGCTATTAAACTTGCCGTACCTGACGATCTAAGCGCGGCCGCTGATGCACCAGCTTCCATACGTGATAACTGCGCTGTTAACTTTGTATCTTCTATAGCATCGTTAATCTGCATATTGGTGACGTAGTTATTAAATTTATCTATAGCAATTTCAAAATCACTTTCCCGACCACCTTTACGCAAAACATCCATAGGTGTACCGACTGCAATATCTACGCCAGCATAAGCAAACCCAGCTACAGCTGCACCTTGCGCCTCACGAAACGCCATACGTTTACGTTTGTTAGAAATAAGCACATTGTTGTTAATAATAGTACGTTGATTTTCTGCTAGATTTATGTCACGCTCGATAATCTGTGCATTAAACTCACCAACTCTTGCAGCTGCCGCTGCCGCTTTGTTAGCAGCGCTTTTTTCTGCTATGCCGCCAGCAACTTGCGTACCCATCATTAAAAGTGGCAGTGCATCCATTTCGCGTACCTTTCGTAATCTAAACCATCTGGTCCATATTTGTGCATTACACCTTCGCTTGTAAAACCTAAAAATTTTGCAAGCTTATGTGCGTTTGTAAAATCTGATCTAACAACAGCTTGTACTCTTGTCAGCTTCAGTCTAGTTATTGCGGCATCTAACTCACGTTTTACTAAACGTACTGTCTGTATCCGCTTACCGTTCATTTCTCGCGTAGGCAAAAACCATGCTTCTGCTACACCTTCCCATACAGGCGCTAGACCTGTCACGGCATAAACCTTGCCATTGTCTATAAGTGCCAAGCCTCTGCCCGGCTGCAAATAAACAGGCATTGCAGAAAGAACTAAACCTAACTGCGAATTGTTTTGCAACGGAACACGATCCGCTACATCTAAAACGTGAACTTTACTAAGTGGTCTTGCTATCATTTATCAAAAGTATTCATCCTTGGATACAGTGCTAATACTGTCAACGGTAGTGGCTGTGTCTGTTGTAAGTATATTCTATCATCATCATCAAAGCCACCCGGAAACTCAACATCTTTATCGCCAGAAAAAAGAGGAACCGCTGTATCCATATCCATAGAACTGTCACGGAAAAAGATCCGATCCGTTTCCGAGCTATCGTTGCCCACTTCTACGCCCACTGTTTCAAATAATCGTACTGTAATACCGTGTATTCTTTTCGGTTTACCCTGACTTGTTCCGTCAGAAGATCCACTTTCAATCCGCAACGTTTGCATATTTGATGTATACCCATACCCAATAGCAGCGGTAGTTGCAGAAAAATCAAGTGCTATAGATGCGCTTGATACTGCTTTATTTGCATGACTTGCGCCGTTAGCAAGCACAGAAACCGTTTCACCTTCTAAGTGATACAGCGTACTAAAACTAGTAACCGCACTGCCCGAATACGATAAACCGCTATCTACAAAAAATGCAGACGTAGTATTGCTGCCAAAATCAAAATCTTTCATTCGCTCTACATATCGCCGGGTAACACTATTGATAGTGCGTTTTACAATCATGTATAGCTCGTCATTACCTGTGTCCGTAGGTAACGTTGCAATGCTTTCGACTACTGCCGAACCGCCGCTAAACGTGCCACCTATCGTATGTTTATGCCACGCAACAACTTGCTCTTCACGCCGATACGTTAAACCTACTAGCGCACCATCGGCACGTATAGCCCATACAATATTTTCTGGCTCTTGTTGATACGCAAAACTTTCTAGGCCACCTTCAGTAATATGTTCTGCTAACACTGTTAGATCTGGCGCTTGATACCCGGCTGTGTTTACTTCACCAATATACTTAAACTCTCGCACTTTTCTATTGCCGCGTTGCAGAAACAACGTAACATCTGCGACCTGTACAGGCTCTGTATTAGCCGATCCGTAGTTAGAATACTTACGAATTTGCGTTGTAGTCGGCGTTATAGGACCGTCATTTGTAGTTGTAAGCACGTATTCACCGCCGGAAGTACCAATAGTAAGCACTCGCGTAGCTGATAAATACCTAATATTGTTTACTTGATTTGATGCAATTGTGTAAATCAGTGCATCATCTGCGTTTGTTCCTGTAGTAAAGTTAAGATAATCCGCGCTTTTACTAAACCATAACGTTTGTGGATTGTTATTTGTTGCTGCAAAAACAAGTCTTTGTTCAAAAAACGTAACAACACTAGGGTAATTATCAGTACCTGACAGTGATGGATTAGGCGATCCAGTAATTGTTGCTGTGGCAAATGTCCAAGCGTTGTGATTTGTACGCGATAAAGTACGAATTGCATAGCTTGGATGTACAAAATACATAATATCTGCACTTTGCGCGAAACGTAAATTAAATATGTCAGCCGCTGCGTATGGCGTTGCTACTTCAAATATTTCATCTACTGCCCCAGCTGACGCATATGTTGTAAAGTTTGTTGTGTTTATGTTGTTGCCAAATAGATCTTGCAACGTAAATGTATTTGTTGTGACGTTAGCTACCTTATAGTTACGACCATTTAATTCTGTCATGCCGACAACATTATCTAAAAATATTTCATCACCATTGCTATAGCCATGAGAAGATATTGTTACTACGCCGGGGTTTGCTTTTGTTACAGCTGTAATATTTTGTGCCGATCCTTTTAAAACTTGAGAACCGTTGCGATACACACGCATAACTTGATCCCCAAACACAAGTATGTATGTATCTGTGGTTTTAAACTGAAATGGTATAAGCCTACTCTTTACACTGCTATCTTTTACAGTACCAAGATACTGAGTACCCGGTCTACGTGTAACGCCGCCGTGTGGTTGCACCACCATGTTAGTTAAATCTGATAAGCCAGCCTTGTATTTCTCTAGCGTAATACGCCCTTCTAAGCGTGGCGATATTTCACCAGCTGTAAATGTGCTTAGTGAAGGTGCAGATCTTGCCATTAGAAACGCGCCTCGACAAAATCATTAGCTTCAATACGCTCTGGCGCACCTTCAGTTGCGTCTTGAAACGTGCTTTCTTTGAGTTTTCTATCGTAATCAGCTGCCGATAGCTGCCGTACAGTAGTAGATCCTGTAATTGCATACGATATTTCATACGCCAATCTAGCTGCTAAGGTTTCAATTAGCCCGGCATCGTACTGTTGTGGGTCTGTAATCCGGGCAACATACTTAATTTTTGCAGTACCTTCGTCTGTCAATAGCTTGCGACCCTCAATAATAAACGCCGGAGTATCGCTATTGCTTCTCATATTATCAAACGGAAACGTTAATGTGCCGTTACTAAACTCTAATACGCGCAAACAAAATGGGTCTGTAGGTAACGCATACTGTTTACCGTAGCCATATGTAGGCGCTGTACTTTCTTGTGCTAGCTCTGCCCTACGAATTAAACAATTCCAAGGATGCGATCTAAACACACTATCCCTTACCGCTTCGTATCGCTGGTTAACAATGCGCGCTGGTTTGCTGTTTTCATCTAGCGCAGTAATATTAGATGCACCTAAACTGTTTAGCGCATAGTTAGCAATATCAACGGTACTTGTCATTCTCTATCTCCAATAAAAAAGAGGGGGCGCAAGCGCGCCCCACTCTATTAGTCTAGAACGTACTTAATGGTAAGTTCAACAGTACCAGTGCCAGCTGCACCGCCCATTGTTACCGTTACAGGAACACCGTCCTCGTTAGCATCTAACTCTGTGCCGGAACCGAGAGCTAGTGTAGCAAGGATGTCTACCTTTTGCGCTGACGTAGAAGCCGCAGCTGCTTTATACGCTGCCGCTGACGCGCTTACTGCGCTACCAGCTGCGTTAGTATGTGCAGCAAAACCTACAGACAAGGTTGTAGATGAACCCATTGCATCATGTGCAAGTGATCCTTCTAACAATCTCGCCCCATCAGGCATGATAAACATTTCAATAACGTCACCAGACGCTAAAGAAGATGCTTCAAAAGTACCATGAGCAACTCTAATTCTGCCACTCATTTCGTTTGCCTTATTCATCACGGCTGGTGTAGCGCGTGAATTAGTGCGTTGAGTTGAATAAACAGTAGCCATTCGTCAGTCTCCTTATTCGTTACACGCAATTTCTACTACTTTTTCTTCTTCCATGCGAGTTGCCCCGATGGACTGACAGTAATAGACTTGCGTTGAGTATGACTTATCGGCACGTTCATCAATCCGAGCAGACGGTTCTTTACCGATTGCCAGCTTGATACCGTCACTGGCAAAAGCAATAACCTGACGGTCACTGTTGCTGTCAGTGTTCAAACGATTAGATACGATAAAGTTAAAGCCAACAAATGAGTTTAGATCACCTGTTGCCAAAGCTTTTACAGTATTAAAATCACTTGACGTTACGGTTGTATTGTTAAGCAGATCAGAGATTTGCTTTGGCGATACAATAATATGCCGCGTGATGGATGGGTCAACACTGTTACTATCTAAGATTTCTTTAGCACTTAGAAGTTTTGCAATAGTTAACCCGGCGCTGCCATGTGCAACTTTCTGCCCAGCTGGAAGCGTTGTAGAAGTGCTACCATCTTTACCAGTTGTTGCTGTACCAAGAGCCGCAGTAATGATTACATCATCCATTGCTCTGCCCATAGCTGCCGCCGCTGCTTGAGAATAAGTAGATGTTGGATCAGCAAGCAAGCGTACTTTGTCTTGATCGTCAATCAAATCTGCATATTCATAATCAGCCATAGTTACCATACGTCTGCTATGTGGTGTTTCCACCAATGGCGTGTCTGCATGGCGTGAGGTTCGTAGAACAGCTGCCGCTGCACCTACTTGATCGAAAAAAGCTTTTTCACCGTTCACACTCTCACTGTCAACTGCATTACGCAGCAACGAACCCTTTTGCTGTGATAGCATCTGGATGTTCGCGGAGAACTGTTGAACAAAAGCTGTAGTTATTTGAGTAGACATAAGTCTCTCCTTATTACAGTTTCAGTTAAAGTTTGCTGCGCTTCGGTTATCCCATAAGGGCCAATGCTACTATTTAGGTTAGCTACTCCGCTTGACGCACAAGCTTGACGTTCTGGGCCTTTCGGTTATCCAGCAAAATAAGTACGCAAATGCAAAGCTTCATCAATATAGTTTTGATGTTCGGCATGGAATTTATCCCAATAGGGAGATCCTTGCGCGACTATCTCATTATATCGCTGTCTTGCGTCTTGCGAACTCATAACTACTTCAGTCGTTTCACCGACTAAATTATCTTCTCCTATAAGTTCAGCCATTTTATGAAACGCTCTTACAATTGCCGGGTGATCCCCTAACAATCTACCGTCTGCTAGCTGCACTTCAGAAAAAATCCTTAAATCATCTTCACTCATAACAGTCTGTGACGCTGACCTTGCCATTTCTAAGCGCTGGTCAAAATGATCGCCAAACTGTTGTCGTAACTCTTGCTCCCCGGAAAAACGTACTTCCTCTGCGCGCTGCTCTAAAACTTGCCGACCATTGTTTACTTGCTCTTGATACAAGCCAGCAATCTCTGCCGCCTGTTTGTTTGACAAGCCAAGCTCGTAAGCTTTGTTGCGAAAAGCATCAAAAGACGTTTCGTCAAATACTTCCGTTTGTTCTAGCTCATAGCTGCCCGGATCTTGTGGAGCGCCTAGTTTTTGATAAACTGCGCGCCATTCATCTGGCGTAGCAGATTGACCGGGTATAACTACCTTATCAGCGCCGATCATTCTCTGCGCGCTAATGTGGCTCTTTGCTAGTTCGTTTGCACTTGTAAACTTATTAATCAAAGGATCTTGCTGATACGTTTCATCTAACGCATCAAGCCAATTACCTTCGCTTACAGGTTGTGCAACTTCTTGTTGTGCAACTGGTTCCTGTACTACAGGCTCCGCTGCAACTGCTTCAGCGACTTCTTGAGGTCCAGCATCTTGGGTTGTCTCTTCGCTCATTTAGTTTCCTATCCTTGTTTTTTTCCTTCGGCCAACATACTGACGATCAATAATATTGCTGCGCGTTGACCTTCTTGGAAAGCTGATTGATGGGGATCGCCAGAAACAAAAGTGGTTGTCTCAAAAGCAAAACGCTTTTTAAGATCACTAAGCACTTGCTCCCCATCCTCCGTATTAAATGTACGGCGATAGGCGAGTTTTAATTGTTCTAATTCCTTCATATTTGTCCACGTTGTCTTGCATCAGACGCGACTTTTAACGCTGGTGCTAGCTTCTGCGCTTGATCTGCTATAGACGCTTCTTGTTGCGCTTGTGCTTGCGCTGCTTGCGCTTCTGCTCTTTGTCTGCGTAATTGTTCTACTTCACTTCTACTACGCACAACACGCGCCGGGATACCTGTTGTTTCGACTAAATACTGTACAAGCTTATCATCATCTAGATAATCCATTACTGGCGCTACTTGCTGCATCTGCAACAAGACTTCAAACCCACGCAACATTGACTGTAGATCTGTCATTTTTTGCGCTTTTGCTAATGGCGATACATATTCAATATCTATATCCTGACCTTGAAGCTGCTCCGGCGCGGCTGGGAGAAGACCGTTACGGAGCAGCAATGCAAAGGATCTAGAGATTAACGGCTGGAGCAATTCGGCTTGTAGCCTACCCAAAACAGGCCCAAGCAACCGCATCTTCTCTTCGTTTCTTTGCAAGACTTCGGTAGCAGTCATAGACGGTCCATTAGCCATTAGCAGCTGATCTACAAAGAAAGCTTGCCTGATAGCGTTTCGTCTTTGCTCTTCCATATTTAAACCTAGAGGATTGTTTGCTCCTATCTGCAACGGCTCTAGTCTATCTCTTGTACCTGTACGGTAAAAGTTTAAAGCCCCCGGTGTTGTCCTGACAGGCAACATAAACCCATCATCAGGAACCATTAGCGGAGGGTCGATCTGTTTTTGTGCAGCCCTAATTGTTGTTTCTGCCATTTTGTTTAGCATTTTAGTATCTGGTAGCGCGTTCATTGCCGGGCTACGTCCGTAAGTACTAACACTATCTTTAACAAAACGCGGAACCATAAACGGAAATTCGTCAAAACCGCTTTCAGATAGTAGCTGTCGTGTATTAGCTGTATAGTAAATAGACGCTACAGGCTTGCTTTTCTTTGCTCTACCTTTGCCATCTTTGCGTGGGTGTACCACATGAATAATAGGATGTTCCTTAAATGGCTCACTATCTAAACTTTTTTTAATTTCTTGCGGTAAGTTTTCTTCGCCAAACTGCATAGCAATGCTACGCGCTGTTAGTTTAAACTTACGATACACCGTATCTACGCGACCTTCTGCATCTTCACTAATGCAAATTTCTGCAATATGCCGGGAAGAAAAACGTAAACCTTCTGGCGCACTTTCTACATAGAAAGCAGCTGTACCAAATACAACTAAATCATAGTAAAGCTCATGTATCTCTTGTTGGAAGTTAGATCTATGAAACGCTTGATACATTTGATCTATTGCAACTTCTAACCATTCGTTAGCAGCATCATTTTGTTGCAGCACTGGATCGCGGTAGCGCATAGAAAACCAAGGTGTGCTTGGAGAAGTAAGCATACCGTGTAAACTACTTGATAATAATTCTACAGCATGGATTGCAGTACCATCAAATAACAACTCTGTACGCTTATCGCCTTGCTGTCGTTTCTTAGTAATGTCTGCTTTTCGCGGCAACATAAAATCTGCTAGCTGTTGCCAATGGCTTTCCCAATTAGATCTTTGCGTTTGCAACGTCTTTAAACGCCTATCAAGCTGCGCTATCATAGGTAAAACTTCAGCCATTAGTACATTCCTCCATACCCGGACATTAATGTTTTACGCTTTTTACTTTTAGCGCCGCCTTGTGTACGACCAGCCATACGCTGATTTAAACGCTCAATAGGATCTACTGTTGCGTTTTTCATTCTTTTCGCTGGCTGTGCAGATCGTTTGCCCATAGCGCCAGCTATATTTTTTGGTCGTTTACCCATCATGCTATTAGTCCAGCGCCAGCTAATCCGGGTGTAGGCCTAAGAAGTGTATTAACACCAGTAGTTGCATTACTTAATAACCCTTGTGGCGTTGTAAGTATTGTAGCTTGCCGACCTCTTTCATAAAAATCTATAGCACTATCTTCGCCAACACCTGTACTAACGGCACTTGCCGCCGCTACATTTTCTGCCCCTGTAGAAGCTACACCAGCGCTTGATACGTTGCTGTAATCAGTATTGTCTACCGTTGTATCAGCTGTTGTTATCAAACCTTCTTGCAACGTTGTAATTTCGTTTATGGTTGTATCTGCGCCACCTGTAGGGCTATCTGTATTAATATCGGTATCATCTGTCTCAATAGTATCTACAGTAGTTACTGTACCATCATTTATTTCCATAGCTTGCGCTTGAGGACTTGGCATCATTAAAGAAGCGCCCACCACCGCACCAGTAGCCGTTGCAACTGCCGTACCTACCGTACCTAAAGCTAACGTTGTAGCTACACCGTACCCTACTGCGCCGCCACCTATGCCACCTAATATTACAGGAACTGCTGCTGCCATCTAATATCTCCTATGCTGCGAATGGATCATAGTCCATTACCGCTTGTCTTTGCGGCGCTGTAACACCGCGTCCTTCTTCTCTAAGACCCACCGCCAGATACCTAAAAGCATCTGCCGCGTGACTAGAGTAATCATGTACAGGCGTAGCCCTAAAACTCCTAGTGCGCTCGTTATACGCCCGGTGATATTGCCTAAGACATTCCAAGCCATACTTACACTTCTCTCTATCAAAATATAAACGCGGTATCAGCATCTGCGCCGCGTGAATACCATCCTCTATTGGTAACTTAGGAACCACCCGGAAATTCAATCCTAGATCCCAAGCTATTTCTCGCCTACTCTTACCAGTACCTAACTCTCTAACTTCTATATCATGTGGTGCATTATGCTCACCATATAGATAATTCTTAGAAGAAAGTACCTTGCAATAGTGTGGCAACCCTTCCCCACGCGCTTCATAATAATCAATAACGTGAACAGCGCGCCCTATGTTCTGCGTAAAAAATATTGCAGTGCTATCGCCTACACCTAAATCCCACCAAGTATCTACCTTGCTAGCCGGGTTGTAGGGTACATTCGTAATCCTACCATCGGCTTGCGCCTCTTCTAACTCTTTTCCATATACCGCACCGGGTACATTTGCGTTCCAACTACACTCAAACTCCTGTGCATACTGATCGCTCGACATCATAACCTTCGCCGCGTCAAGCTCTTCCTGATCCAATATACCAGTTTCGCTAGCACGATACACCGCAGCTAACCAATCATCATTCGCTACAGCTTCTTCATACTTTTCATAAAAAGCATTATGCCCTTTTGGTGTGCCTAGAAAAATACAAAACCCTTTGCGATCAGATAACGCCGGACGTAACACCTCTGGAAATACATTCTCTGGCATATCCGCGACCTCATCCATAACGCAGCCATCTAAATATATTCCACGTAAACTATCCGGGTTTTCCGCACCCAGCAAAGAAATCCTAGCACCAGTAGGTAAATCACACCGAAGTTCCGTTTCATGGAAACGTACACCCGGTATCCTTCCAGCATACTCCTTTATATAATCCCACGCTACATTCTTAGCTTGCCTATACGTAGGAGCCATATACGCTAGCCTAGGGTTGTTCTTCTCACACATTAACGCAGCACGTAGTATATGATTAATCGCCCAGACAGTCTTACCAAAACGACGATGGCAAACAACAACACCCCAGCGCTTAACTGACATCTCATTGTGCAACTTACGCTGCAACTCCCTAGGCTCGTAAGGTATCTCAATGTGCATTAGTGCTTAGTCTCGTCCTTGCCAAAATCCATAATACCCATATTCTGTAACATTCGCTCGTATATGTCCAACAATAATACAGCGCTTTCGTATTGTACCGCCGCTGTAGACGCCTCTACAGTTAGCCTACGCAATTCGTTAATGTGACCTAGCAGTACAACGTTTTCCTCTTTCATGGGCTTTCTCAGGCTGTGTGAGGGGCAGACACTATTGTTTAGGTATATTATGTAGTAAGCAGACGCGCGGCAAATTTTGGAGGGTCGGGTCGGCCGGATTGCCAAAAATGCCCACCTTATTCGCATAATGTATATTATGTTAACACTTTGTAACGTTTTGTTCTACACACGTACAGCTTTGTTCTTGTTTTGCGATGTTGAGCCAAGATGTTCCGCTTGTGTTCTGCAATCTTGCCGCCTCGCGCACGTAGCTCGGTCACACAGGATGTAATGTCATACGTGTCTCAGTGCCTAACAACAACCTCCTCTTCCTCTTCAGTCGCGCTAACAGCAACGTCACCGCCAGCCCAGCTGATCGTGATCGCCGAGCTACTTGGTTGATCTTCCTTCTTGTCTCTAATGCCAAATGGCTGGTTACGCGCAGCTGTCCATTTCAGCGTATCAATCTCTAACCTACGCCGTTGCACCTCTGCGTTAATCATACGTGGATCTGCTACTTCTGGCAGTTCTTCCATAGCTAACCTGTTAATATGGTCTGAATAATATTCGCTCTGCAATATGCGCGCTTTCCTGTACATCTCCCATATCTCTTCGTCTGCCTGTACAGCGCGTGTAACGCTACGATAGTTAGGCATAGCTTTATCTTTGGTAATATCTACCAGCGTCTCACCTTCGGCTAACCTATCGCATATCTTCTGCATTACTTTAATCGTAACAGTTCTACTTGGCATTACAGCTTCCTAAAAAAATGCCCGGCGTAACCGGGCTAGTTAACAACAGCAAGTAACAGGCATTGTTGTTGCTTGAGGCAAAACACAACATCTTGCGATTGTAGCATACATATAGACTATTTCAGTACATTCGGCAATAAATATATTTTTTTTCTGTATACCCCTTGACAGTATCTGTCACATACATTATATGTAAGTTGTGGTTGAGCTTGCTCCCACAGTTTTCCAAACAACAACGGAGGTAATGACAGTATGGAATTTGCGCTTCCCAAAGATGCTTTCAAAGGCGGTCACTGCGGCGTTCAAGCAGTGGCTGTTGTTGCTGGCATCAGCTTAAACGATGCGTTTGTTCAGTTCAAAAAGCATTGCAAGCGTGTTGCTTCTAAGAAAAGATGGCATGGCGGTACTAAACATGACGAGCGTTTAATTGTTTTAAACAAGCTTAACGTCAAGTACGACAAGTTATTGCAAAAGATGCACCCTTACAGCATAGGTTACGGCATGACTTTGCAGCGATTTATCAAAGACGTTGCCAATCCTAACCACGTTTACATGGCTACTACTACCGGGCACGTTCAATTAATTCACGGCAACAAAGTGTTAGATCAAGGCGGCGTTGTTGACATCAACGACTATTGGGGCAAGCGAAAAAAGATTAGCCACACTGTTTTAGTGTTCAAACAGATAGACGCTGCAAAAGCGTTTGACATAGCCGAGGCTCAGACTTTCGGCTTACCATTGTTCGATATGCAAGGAGGTAAGTAACTGTGTATCACATCAAAGAAATCCAATACTTAAATAGAAGTAACAATTGCGAAGGTAATCAGACAGCTGTGTTTGCAATTACTGAGTGCGGTCGAGTGTTCAAAAAAAGAACTGCTACCTCAGAAGAAAGCTATTTTTGGGGCAAAGTTCTTACGTGTAGAACTTCTGCAAACGTTCCATTTATACCAACAGTTGTAAAATACGATTATGTCTACGAACAGCTTGATTATTGGGTAGACGTAACAGACGAACAAATTGACGATTAGTAGCTTGACACATACTGTCAAACCTGTTAAGGAGTAACTATGCAATACATTGTTAAAAAAATCGCCATGTACGGCAACAGCATTGTCGGCAAGTACGACAACCATCAGGCAGCGCTTGACGCTGCCGAACAACTCAAGGCTAGCAGTCTTAGCGAGTTCTACATAGAAATCATACCTGTTAGCAAAGATCACAACATTGTAGGATTAGGAGGCTAACAATGAACAGTATTCAAGTAATGGACCAAATTGTTAAAAATCATCAAGCAGAAAAGATTGATGGTGTGCTTGTAGATATGTTTACTGCGTCTGCGGTAATGAAAGTTTACAATGCAGTAAACGATAACAACAAAGCAAAGATGAACGACATGGGTCCAGTTCAGTTAGCAAACTTAGCATTTAAAATAATGGAGAAATATTAAATGCAACAGCAATTAGAGAATTTATTAACAGCTATAAAAGATGATTATGCAAAAATGCAAAGACGCTGGATTAAAGCTGGCGGTAACGCAGAAAGGCTTGAAGCTAGCATTGTAAAACACGGTGAAGAGCTTGGTTACAAAGTTGGTAAAAAGTATATCAAGATAACAGAGATGAACGGCGGCTCTGCATGGGGCTTTGTTGTTAACTCTGACGATGATCCAAAATTTAGAAAAGGTGACATTTTAAAAGCAGCAAGCTGGTCTGCTCCAGCAAAAAACCAAGCGCGTGGCAATGTTCTTGATGGCGATTTTTCATGGGTTAGATGGACTGGCCCAGAATATTTACGATAGGAGCAACAACATGAAATGGCTTGACCTTATCGGTGACATCATTGGAGCAGTAGCAGTGTTTGCTGCTCCGTGTATGTTATTTTTTATCTTGTGGGCTTTGCAATGAATAAAACTTTAGAAAAACTTAAATCAATTTGTCAGCTACACGGTGTTGAATTTGATTACGAACACAGTTTTGGTAATTGGAGCATTACGTTTGACGCACCACCCAAACATTGTTGGGTATCTAGTACGTGTACAGTTGTTTGTTGGAACCAAGATACTTTAAAAGGTATTATTGGTTGGCTTCGGTATGAATTGTCAGCTGGTTTTTATGAAGCTGACGAACAAACATTAAGAGAAACTGGACAATTAGATTAAAATGCTCTAACGTAGTTTTAGTGTGAGGCCCGGTGTACCGGGAAGCCGTACTGTTCATTCAGTGCGGCTTTTTTATTATCCAAGTCAAACGTACCAGCGCAGCGATATACTCGTTCTTGACGCTTCTCCGTGAGCGTCCGAGCATTTTACCCAGCTTAGTCCATTGCGGTCCTCGTTCCCTTCCTACGGCGCTATGTGCAGCTGCCCAAATTATTTTCCTATCGTCCTTCCCCATGCGTAGACCCAAATCTAACGCAGTATACAAACGATCAATTTGTGTAGCTGTAGGCTGTATGCGTACCTGTTTAACATCAGACCAACCATAGCTAGACCATGACTGTACATAATCAGGCCAGCTTGATAAATGTTGTCTGCGATACACACCGGGCATATAACGTTCTGTTTGTGCCGCTTCCATAAATAACTCATTAAGATCTTCAGCTGTCATTTTCGATACATCTTGCGGCATAATAGTCCTCAACGCTCTGGCAAAACTTTGCTTGCTCCATTGGTGACAATGTAGCTACATGATTTACTGCTTCAATAAAATTCTGCGTTCCTAACCGGGTTCGCAATAACTTCATAACTTTTTCTAACCGAAATGCTAACGGATCTTGTCGCGCTTTCTCGCCAGCTTTTTTGTACGCCGGGTTCATCTTGACAAGTGTTCGTTTCAGTACGTCTTGCTTATAGTTATTAAGTATATTGTTATTATAGTTATTTATAGTTACTGCTATATTGTTATTAACTATATTGTTATTAACTTTATAGTTATTATCTCGCCTCGGGAGGCTCGCGTTAGCGTACAGCGGTTTTCGCATTTGTCAACCCATTATTTTTATCATGCAAAGCTTGCATCTGTGCGCGCTTCTGTATGTACCAATCACTCAGCTGTTCCCAGCACTCAGGCTTGTCAGCTGGATCACAAATCAAATCCTTGGTAGCCAATATAATCCAGCCACCACGATTAACGTCATGCTCACGACCACAAGATTTACATTCCATACTATTCAAAGTAATAATCCCTGTGTCGGTGCAACATTTCCCACGCTATAATTTTTATTATTTCCTTTCGGATAATTACAAACTGGATACAATAAATCTTTTTTACGATCCTTTTTTTGTTTTTTACTGCCGCAAATATAAATGTATCGGTGTTTTCTTGGTCGCTCTGTTTTGTACAGCTTATCGCCGTATTTTTTTTGTAAAGCCTCTTTTTTATTTAAATTTGGGCTTTTGTCATATCTGCCAACGCTATCCTCAATAGTAGCGTGATGTAAATGCTCTAAACCTTTAACTGCATAATCTGTAAATTTTGCGCTTAATCCTGTGTAAATAAAATTTGATGCTTGATATATGTATCCATGATGGTGAGCGCTAGTATCTGCAAAACTTATAATTACACTTGGTTTTGGTAACTGCTTCATACATTTAGCAATAAAAAAAGAAGCTAAATTTTTTGTGTTTTGAACTAAGAACAATCTGTTAAGCTCTAATATTTCGTTTTGATACTTTCCATTAAAAATACCAGCGCAAAGAGTTTGTGACGGAGGTAACCCAAAAGTACATGCTCCAAACAAATACTTTTCTTTATAAAGCCCAAAAGCATACTTAATATTAGGCACTCTCTTTAAATAATGATTTTCTTTAAATAGTCCGCAAACTGTGCTGCTCGGAACTTCTACAACTTCATAATTATTCATCTTCAATAACCACGTAACGATTGCCATAACATTCGTCACAAGTAACACGCTTCTCTTGTAAGTAACCACCATGCACGTAATCAACTACAGGCTCTTCAACTAAGTAATCGCCCTCACCATCACAGTAAGGGCATTTCTTCATTGGCAATTCAACTTTGCGCGTATCGTCAATCACTGTAACTTCTACAGCGCTATCGCCTTTTTCAACTATGTAAGTCACTTTGCTCTCCATTTGATGCAAGCCTTACCCCAGCGAGTTTTACCGCGTTCTCCGCTGTCCTCAACCTTATCTTCATTCTGTAGTTCTGACAACCGGGGCTGCACCGATCCGTATGGTACGTTTAACAACCCGGCAATGTCCTCAGTAGATAATGCCTGAGATGTTTTCTGTAGCAGCTGATGCACCCGGTCACGTATTGTCAGCTTGCCTTTGTAATTAGTTACAGCTGCCTCTTTGCTTGTATCTGTTGATTGATACCCTATGCCTGTTTCAGTGTATCCCATTTTATTTCTCCTTTATCCAATCAAACCATTGTAAAAAAGTTTCGTAAGTTTCCATTGTTAAAACAACTAATGCTGGTTTCCTGTCTTTGCGGATAAACACAACATCGCTGTTATCTTGGTCGAACGCATCATATATATCTTGCCACGCTCTAGCTCTGCGCTTGCACTCAGCTGTTAACGCAAGTTGCGGTCCTAGCTTGATGTCACTCGCATAGTTTCCCTTCATCGCACCGCTTAACGGTATGCGCTCTGCATCTACACCGCGCTCTTTGTGCCAGTTTACAATCTCGCGTTCAAATGCTGCGCCCTTGTCTCTACTTGCTTTACCACCCATACATCACCTGTAAAAATCGTTTGGCTGCACTGCGCCGTGTGTACTATCTTGTATGATACGCATAAACTTAGGTGACGGTATCATTCTGTCCTTGTGGTCACTTGGCAAACACCAGCGCCGGGCAACCGTAGCACCAGCTGCACCTAGTTTCCTTGCCAAAACCGGGTAGCTCATGCCTTGCGATTTTCGCCATTCATCCAGCGTCATAAAAAAACTCCTTGTAATTTATTTTCCTTGATACTAAGTTAGACACAATCTGTCAATCGAAAGAGAAAAAATGATACGAAATAACTTTTCATGGGCGTACAGCAAAGGCTACTATCACCATAGTAACCCAAGTACCCCTGATTTTTATACGTTTTTTGATAAGGGAATACTTCGGACAGAAAGAAACATTGCGCTTGATATTGTTAACGGAAAGACAGAAGGTGACATTTTACAAGCTGAAGCAATACTCGCACAGTCTGGATATTATGTAGATTACCGCAACAAAGCGCAGTTTAACGATAACGTAAATATGTGCAGCGGAAGGGCTGTAGAATACTTTTGCGATCAAATGTTAGTTGATGGTGTTATGCAAGGTGAAGCGTACCGGGAAGCATTAAACGTGCTTACGTCAATACAAACTGGTGCTTGGATAGATCAAGATAAAGTGCAACGTCAGCTGACGGGTAGACAACTACCACGATACAATGAGCAAGGTAAACCAGTTAAGAAAGATGATATAGGTATTAATGAGTTTGAGCTTGTATGTAAAAACGCGGAGCTTGGTTTACGTGAAGCAATGTACGGTGCTAATGAAATCATTGGGCAAACGATGCTGCGCGGTAAACTGCCCGGTTGCGAACTAGATTATCTAGGCTTTGGTGATTATCAAGAAGGTGCAGTAGAACTTAAGACGCAATGGGATACGAGCGTTGATACTGACAAGCCACGCGCAAACTCTTTGCCAAAGAAAATAAAAGATCCGCATCTTAAACAGATCGCCGGGTATTGGCATTTAACTGGCAAGATACCGCGTATCGTGTACGCAAACAGACTAGGGTACGTTGTGTTTGAAGCAACAATAGATGAATTAGAATACGCGCTTGCTGATGTAATTGCAGCGTGTCAGCGCCGTGAAAAACTTATGATGGTGACGGAGAACGTACAACAGCTGTTAAAGCTGTGTGATCCACACTTTGCAGATAGTTTTGTGTGGCGTGATATGAACCCGGAAATATTGAAACAGGCTAAAGAACTAGGAGGTGTTACAAAGTGAGTAACTTAGAACAAGCCATGCAAGAGGTTAACAACCTTAATCAAACAGACGGTGTAGATCAGCGTGGCGGTAAAAAATACACTATGGTATCGACCAGAGTAGAAGCTTTTAGAAAAGCTTTTGGTATGGAGTATGGTATAGAAACTGACATCATATCATACAATGGTGACAACGTTATAGCTAAAGCTGTCATAAAAAACAAAGACGGTATGATTATTGGATCTGGATATGCTGAAGAGATACGCGGCTCGTCAAACGTTAACAAAACATCTGCGATAGAAAACTGCGAGACAAGCGCTGTTGGTCGAGCGTTAGCAAGTATCGGTTTACATGGTGGTCAGTATGCTTCTATTAATGAAGTTGAACAGGCGCAGCAAAAAGAAGTTACGATAGATGAAAAAGCGTTTTGGCAACATTTTGCGGATGAACGTATCGGTGAACTGCAAAGTATTGCAGATCTTAATGAATTAGAACAATGGGATGAATATTTTTCTGATCAGCTGGATAAACTTAATTTAGAGTATCCTAAAATTTATGAACAACTCCAAAATGAAATTTACAAAAGAAAGGCTTTTTTATGAAACCACAATTAGGGAATAGCAACAGCCAGATACAAGGCTTTATGAATAACGGACAAGCTGTTAGTATGTCTATATCCGCATGGATAAACGAACCCAAAGAAATAAAGGGTGATCCGGCAGCTATAGCTGCGATACAACAAATACATGATATTATGTTACAGCATAGGCTTGTCGTAAGTTTATCTGTAAGCGCTAAACAAGGGGATGATGCAAAACAATGGCCCAAGATCGGCAGCATTACACTGTTTCCAAATCCGAAAGCACAACAAGAACAACAACCACAGGCAAACCAATGGCAACAACAGCAACAGCCACCAGCGCAGAAAGCACCGTGGCAAAAGTAAAGCCGTACCCGGCATTAAAAGCAAAATACTATGAGGAAATGAGAAGCTTATTACTGCAATACAATAATCAAACAATAGGCGTAGCAGCTAAACAGCTTGGTATAGACCCTACTAACTTACGCACGTTAGCGTATCGTATGGGTGTAGAGTTTGTTCGTAGTAATGGTTCTGGTAAAACAACTATTAATAAAGTACCGCGCAAGCGTCAGATTACTTTACCAATGGAACCGTGGAAGTAAATCGTGGGGCAGTAAGGTTTTACAATATAGGATTAAGTAGCTTGCTTACGCTAGCTTTACTGCCCCTGACTAACAATAATAAAACTATGAGGTATACACAATGATAAAAACGTATTTTACATTTATGATGATATTTTACACTGTGCAAGGTGAACAGGTAAAGACAAGCATACTGCTTCCCAGCTTTGATGATTGCTCATATAGTATAGATTATATGTCAAACATTTTAGAACCTTATGGCAAAGACGTAGCTATCCTTTGCAAAGGCACTAACGTTGTGTCAAAGGATTATGTCAAACCAATGCCAAGACCGTAATCTATTTTTTATCCATCATTGACTTTGGTTTTTTATGAGACAAAACCTGACTGCTTTTTGTGTGGGTAGCACCAGTATGTAACGTACCGTCCGACATTTTATGTGTCGGTCCTTTGTACTCCTTACCGTTTGGCAAGTAATGCTTAACTCCCTTTGCCATAGCCTTTATCCATCATTGATTTTTTTGGTTTACGTTTTTTTCCGTACATTTCCTGTCTCCGCTGCTTTCTTTGCTAGTTTTGGACCGCCAACCTTTTGCATTGTGCCATAAACGTAAGCGTCTTTTTTCTTACCTTTAAGACCTTTCTTCGTAGCGCGATCCATTAAACTTCGTTCTAATTTTTCTGGCATTATGCTTTCCTCTTCTTGTTCATCATGGATATGCGTTTGCCTTTTGCTACTGCTTCAGACTTAGAGCTAGCGCCCCATGCCTTTAATGATTTCAACAACGGCGTGTCAGTGCCATCTTTATTTTTAGTTGGACCCGGCATTTTACCCATGCGTTGTAAGAACGCTGCGCGTCTGCCACTATTCCCGGTACGTTCTGGTGGTCTAGCCATATCAGGACATCATAGATTTCTTGCGTTTCTTTGCGGTCTTTTCTGCATCTTTAAAATTTTGTGCAGTAGGCGCGCCAGCTGTGCCGGGCTTTCTCATTTTTTCTCCACTTCCGGCAGCAATTCTAGCCTTTTTTAACCTGATATTCTCATAAAGACCATGTTTCTTTCCATGTGGCATTGCTTTCTCCTATGTTAACCAATCATATATTTTGTAAGTTTCTTTCTCGCGGTGTTTTAAACCATTGTAGCCACCGTTTACGCGGCGTGTAAGAGCCTTTACACTATCGGCATTTGGCGCTTCGTTACAAAGATCCCAAAGATTATTACGTTTAAAAAACCAAATAGCACTTTCCATCGGGTACTCAGTTGCAACTAAATCTGGGTCTTTCATAACCTCTGGCAATTTCATATCATCAGCAAACATTGCATAATTTTCTTTGAAAGTAACTTGTAAAAATCCGCGTCCTCTCCACAGGTATCCTTGTCCGTTATTGCCGTAACGGTGTCCGTACACACGGTCAGCCAATGCTTGTGGATTGCGCGCACAACTTTCCGCTTCGCTTTCTGTTTTGAAGTATTTACCAAACACTTTAAGGATGGCTTCTTTAGAGTAGTTTAAGTTTTCTTCAGTGTATTTAAACGTGCCGCTTTCATGTACTAATTGACCGAGAAAATGCGCCCCACGTTCTGCATTTAAAACATACTGATTGCAAATAGCCTTTGCAGTATTTGGTCCAAAGCTACCATCAGCATTTGCTCCACACTTTTCTTGAAGTTTTTTTAATGCTTTACTCATTAACAAACTCCTTTGTTCCGCACAATCTTTCGTACACCATATCACTTGTGTAAGCCTCTGCCCACTTGTTTTCGGTAAAAGTACAGAAAGCCCACAGATCATCTACATCTTGATCTATAAGTTCAAGCAAATCTTGCTGCGCTGATACAGTACCTTGCAAATGTTCCAGATCATGCACAAGACCACTGATATACCATACCAACGCAACCAACTGCACAACCATTGCAAACGCTAAACCAACATTTACCTTCATTTTTTGCTGTCCGTTTTTTGTAACTTGTCAAATGAACGCATACCACCAATCCCAAGCATACCTAAAAGCAAGGGCATCATTACTGACATATCAGCTTGCGGTATTGCAAAACCAAAACCTAATGCAATGGGTGCAATCATGTAATTTATTCCTAATGATATACCACAAATCCAACCGATAAGTGGACGCCAAGAAGCTTGAAACCAGTTACCTTGTGCATCAGCTTTTAAAATTTCTAACTGTTGCATCATCAAAGCTTGAGAATTTTTCTCTGCCATTGTTGCAATTTCGTGGGCTAACTTTGCTTTTTGATCTTTATCTTCAATAACTTTATCAAGAATATTGCTTACCGGATCTACCAGCTTTCCTAATAAATCAAACATCAATCTCCCTCCATTTGTATGCTTGCTTTCTTTGGCTCTGCTTTCGCAGCATACGCATTAAATCCCATAAATGCAGCAACTACACCTGATGCAGCAATCACGTATACACTTGCTATATCTGTAATAAGACTAGCTGCTTTGTCAAAGCCAAGAACAGAAGCTAACAAAATGATAAACGGATATATCAACATCCCGGCAAGAGCGAACCCGGTAAACCTACGCTCCGCATTGCGCTTCAAGTCTCTGTCAATCATCTCAAGTCTACGATCTTCCAAAGCCAGTTTGTTCCACTCAGCTTTTTCTATAACGCCGTTATTGTTTAGATCAGCTTTTTCAAATTCAGTCATTTCAAAGACCTTGCGTATTTAACCGCTACATTTTTATCGCGTGTAATTATAACAACTTTTCCGTTTTTATCATAGATAATAAATTTATTACGCCATTCCTTTAATATCACCGTTCAATTTTAATACACACTACTTTAGAGTTTTGGCTGGTGACTAGCACCTTTGCTTCTGCTTTGCCTTGTTTGCAAGCTTCTTCACTCGCGTAACTACTCACATGGTAATGATCAAAAGTTCCACTCACTAATTGTAACCATAATAGCACCCACATGATCACCAACGCCCTTGCCATTTGCCGATGAAATAGAAAATGCAGAACAAGA